>Ga0208856_1000089_pt1 | contig 40447 bp, 57 predicted proteins | sample LakMenEpi13Jul12_FD_150690 | JGI IMG/M metagenome (GOLD analysis project Ga0208856, IMG submission 150690) | Freshwater microbial communities from Lake Mendota, WI - 13JUL2012 deep hole epilimnion (SPAdes) | ecosystem: Environmental > Aquatic > Freshwater > Lentic | place: Lake Mendota, Madison...
AGACTCGAGCCGCTATTTCCGATGGTTCGATTCTGGTGACTGCTACAGCGTGAAACTGGCGGAGAAGATCCTTCAGGTAATGGAACGCACCCCATGGTGCCAACATTGGCTCCCCACCAGAATGCACAAATTCACGAAGTTTCATGACGTGTTCCAGCGCATGCAAGCTTTGCCCAATGTGGTCGTGCGTTATAGCAGCGACAGCATCACGGGTGAGCGTGTAGTGGGACACACAACGTCCACCATTGTCCCATCAGACAACCTTCAGGTTGCTGGCGACGCCTATGTCTGTCCCGCGTACACCCGCGAGGGCAAGTGCGGACCATGTAAAGCCTGCTGGTCACAGAGCGTGTCTGTGATCGCATATGTCGGGCATGGTCGTTCCATGGTCGCAAAGCAGCGCAAGGTTCAACTGATAGCAGGTATTCCAATGCGGAACCTCTCAGAGGTAGCAAACGAAATAATCGCCAGAGGAGCATGAAATGTTAACAGTCAAAAAATCCAGCATCCCCATATCCCAACGTCGCATCAGGAAACAAAGAATGCGAGCACTCACTAAATCCCTCGTGGAGTTAATCGCGGGGACGCTAATGATCGGTGCATTGTGGGCGATGGTCCTATTTGCCTTGCTATCACCATGTGGTGCGACTATGATTGATGCCGACGGTAACCGTCACGTGTACCAATGCTCACTGTGGGGTGAATGATGACTGACTTTTTCGATTTGTACGATGCGATAGAATCTCCCTCTGGGATCATGCTCTGGGATGAATCAGAATTGCCTGCACACATTGATGAAAAACACACATGGAGTGTGCTCGATTGCGACGGTAAACTGTACCTGTCAGTAGGATTCCACATAGTGAATTGCATAGGGTATGTGCTATGCGCCAAGCCGTACAATGGGAACACGGAATCAGTGTTTCCTTACCATGAGGAAACCCAATGAACGCACCTGAGATATTGCACATAGTTAATTCCGAAGATGGTCTTGAGGTTATCGTTACTGAACTATCCGAAGGGACCAATCGTTACAGAGTCAAATTCAGGGACACAGATGCGGACGAAACCGTAGGGATTCTGATATTTCCAGACAAGGAACTAGCAGAGCACTATGCCAGAAGCATCATCAAGGGAACCAAGCCATGAAAAAGAAGCGTCACCTAAAGTACATCCCATGCAAATGCCCTGTCTGGAAATTCCCACATAAGCCAGAAGATGCATGTTATGAGAGATTCGAGGATTTTGATTTAATCCAACACAGGCAACGGCAAATAGAGTATGCCGACGCCAATGGCGGATCAAGACCAGACAATTTCGATCAGAGAGCAGATATAAGATACTACAGATAGTGGTGAACAATCATGAATATATTTTACTTACACGAAAACCCCACACTAGCAGCACAAATGCAGTGCGATAAACACGTGGTCAAGATGACGCTAGAGACAGCCCAGTTAATCTGCACGGCGCACCATGTGCTAGGGACAGAACCAGTTTATATCCCCTATAGGGTGACACACAAAAATCACCCTAGTGCTGTCTGGGTTAGAGAATCAATCCATCATTACCATTGGACCGTGAAGCATTTTAAGGCACTCGCAGATGAGTACCAGAAACGATATAATCGTGAGCACTTGGCATGGTCAAAGTGTAAACACATTGCTATGTTTGATCCCTTAGAAATTCCCAAGGTACCATTCACGCCACCGCCACAGTGTATGCCCCTAGAGCTTCATAGGAACCCTTCAGAGACCGTTGCAGCCTATAGGGACTACTACCGTACCAACAAAGCACAAATCCTCGTATACGCCCATTCAGAGGCTCCTACGTGGCTACAGGAGAAAACAGCATGAAAACAATTGTATTGAAATATTCAGAAACCGAGGTTCATCGTTTTTGCTGTGACATTTTGGAAGAAGCAGTCACGGATTGCCAATACTGGGCAGGTCACGATTTGCCAAGATATGCAGCTAAGGATGATCATGGCGGAACAATCTCCATCAATTTCCAGCACCTAGTGCAGGATGAATCCTTGGGACCGTGGAAAAGGACGTTCCTCGATACCGAGGCGTTGTGGCAAGGTTTGAAGGAATACATATCAATGAACCAAGACAACCTAGACAACCATATTGCCCAGGGCATACTGACATTAGATCTTAATGTATTAGATTACTTTGACATTGATGAATTGATTCGATCCTCCCTCTTTGAACCCACATTGGATTGGTAAAATGAAAAACCAAGGTATATTTAATTCTAAGGCAAAGCTCAATGAGGATAAGGTCAAACTAATTCACGCCTTAAAGAGAATCAAGAAAGTAAAGAATGAGACCATTGGCAATCTCTTTGGTATCAAAAAAAGTACAGTAGCAGGAATCCTTCGCGGGTTTGCATGGAAACATGTGCAGCCACCGACACCGGAGGAAGCCGCTGAGTTAGTGGTCGCCTATGAGGCTTTGGAAGATGCTGAGAAAGAATACCTAGACTATCGTAAGGTTTCGCTGATGTCCGGGAAACAATCCATGAAGGAATTTTTAAAGAGTAAAAAGTCAAAGGTTACACTTTGGCTCATGAGACCCTTTAGCGATAACCAAGGTATCAATAACTTTAGATACTCAAGGGGAATTAATAAGTGAACAGGGAAGAAATTGTCCGCATGGCGAAAGAGGCTGGCCCGCTTGTAAGCACGCCGTTTGATGTGTGGTGCGAAAGATTCGCCGATCTCGTCGCCGCAGCAGAACGTGAGGAGTGTGCCAAAGTGTGCGAGGAGACAACGGCAGCATGGACACAATATCTCTACAACGAAGGGTGCATTGACTGTGCCAAAGCAATTAGGGCAAGGGGTAAACCATGATCAATATACTTATTAAAGGTGCGCAATACTCCGAAAAATATGGCAGCCATCCAGGCACCCCGATTTTAATTTTCTTTGTAACTGTAGGTGCCCTGGCAGGGCTAGATAAAGGAATCTATGGGGTTTGTCTCGGCGCAGGCACAATGCTGGTGTGGTTTGGTTCGTTGTGGCTAGTAGGGTGCTGGCATCGTGGAAAGTAAGGAATGAATAAGTGAACAAAACATATTGGGACTTAGCTAAGAAAGCAGGGTTTGTATTTTGGGATGATGATGAAAGCGAAGGCAGGGTAATAGACTGGGCTTCGGACTATGATGAAGAATTCCAAATATACACTGACCTGGTTATTGACCACATAGAGAGAAACTCCAAAGTGGAAGAAAGACCATGACACAATTTGAGCTAGAGCAAGCCATCATGGGAGCTTGGGGTATCATTGAAGACATTCAGCTACTCAGGCAAACCATAGAACACTTTAAATTACAACCCAAGGAGTACGACAACCTGGACAATTATCTTTTAGGTTTAGAAACAATCTATCAGAGGAAATTCGAGAATGTGTTTTCTCTCTTTGAGAAGTTACTATGGGAGACAAAGCATGGGAACTAACTTCTGTGTAGTGACTAATGAGTGCTCCCATTGTGGGAGATACGACAAAGAATTACATATAGGCAAGTCATCCTTTGGGTGGTGTTTTCACTTCCAAGGTTACAAACACCTAGGGCTGGTCTCCTGGAAAGAGTGGAAGAAGTATCTCAAAGACAAAGAGATCAAGGATGAGTACGGTGACACAATGGAGTATTCCTATTTTGTCAACCTGATTGAAACCTACAAGTCACCTCACTATGTGCATGAGAATGGACACAAAAACCTTCAACATAACTTCCAAGGGCGTATTGACAAATTGCCTTGGTTTGATCCACAATTCGATTGGGACGACGAAGAAGGTTACCCCTTTGGTTCCCGTGAGTTTTCTTAACAGCAGGAGAGTGTAAATGAGTGTACGTTATCCTGAACATGACTGCTTTGAAGATTACGAAGAAGATAATGTTGTGACCGAAAAGACGACAAAAGAAGATATGATTAAGGCTTTGATTGAGCATGAATGTCAAACTATGACAGTCTGGGATCTGCTTAATTATTATAAACACAACAAGCGGAAAGAGTACGACAAGATGTCGGACAAAGGAATCGCAGAAATCCACAAGTGGTTTTTTTAAATGAAAACAGAAATTGAATTGAGCCATGACTGCATTGAAGAGATTGTAAGGCAGTCATTGATTCAGACATTTGCAATCAATGATACAATTGAAGATGACTACAGTAGGAAACTCCACAAGGCACTAAAGAAAGTCATTAGACACTATAGTAACCCTGACCAGTGGGAAGAATTCAAGGATAAGTTTAATGTTTGAGATTATATTAATGGTCTTTTGGGTTGCATTGTTTGCAATCCTTGGAGTAGCCCTCTGTGGGCTTCTCACCTATTGGGTGGTTCTCTACTTTGCTTCAAAGCATGACCGTAGAGAATAATTAACTATAATGGACTTTGGTATTATGCGGTGTAAGGCTTGTGATATTATATTGGAGGAATATGAGTTAAATAGAAAGTGTAGTATAACTAATTCTTTCTTGGATTTGTGTTCTCAATGTGCCAATATCTCAGATCAGGTATTGGAAGATACTTATATAGATGACAATAGTAACACATATGTTACTTTTAATAATGAGGATGAATAAATGGTAATTGAAGGTGTAGTTGCTTTTTCTAATCTCACCAAGCACGAGGAATATCTTGGTCGCTCTACTGGAGCATATTCTTTGGTACTTGCTTTGAGTGAAGAAACTAAAGATCTCCTTATGTCCAAAGGGGTAAAGATTAAAGATTATAATGGTACTCCTCAACGGAAGTTCAAGAGCCAATACTTGGTAAAGGTAGTGGATACTGATAATAACCCTGTTGAAGGAGAGATTCCTTGGGGGTCCAAGGTACGCCTTAGTGTGTCTTTGGGTAAGGTTTCACCAGTCCACGGAGTCACTCCTTACGTACAAGCTGTACGGCTGGTGGAACGATCCGAGAACGACAAGGACAAGTTCGAGGAAGGTTTCTAAAACAGGCTCTAGGAGGCTCTGAGAGGGGTACCCGGTAGGTTGGTACTACCCTACCCCTCAAAACGTCTCCTAGGGCTTCCTATGCGGTCCTAGAGGCATGTTTGATGGCTGGTAGTAAGATGTTCTATGGTGTCCAAAGGGACAATGTAATTTTCTGGTCAGATCGTAAGATGACGGTTGAGTATTTTCATTGTCAGAACTTTGATTACAAGAAACCTGGTAGATTTATCAAGTTCTCTTCCTTGGAGGACAAAGCTAAGTTTGTTCTAATCAACCTAGAGGAGTTACTATAAGAGAACTATAAGAGTAACTTTAAGAGTTACACCTTTAATAAACCTTTAAGGTAAATATAAAAGATGTTTATAAGGCATGATAAATGTCCTAAATGTGGTTCTAAAGATAACTTAGGTGTATATGATGATCACTCTTATTGTTATACTCCTAATTGTGGTTACTGGGTAGGAACTAAATCAAGTATTAATTATAATACAGGAAATACTGTGCAAGTAGAATTAACTGGTGTTGTTGATTCAATCAAGGACAGAAGAATATCTAAAGCAACCTGTGAGAGGTTTAATGTTCATGTTGAATATGATTCATCTGGTAATATATCCAAGCACCACTATCCTTACTATAGAGTTGATACTAATGATGTTGCTTTTGTCAAGACAAGAATAGTTCAAAATAAGAACTTCTTTTGTAAGGGCACTTCCTCTGGTTTAGGTCTTTTTGGTCAACAAATATGTAGGGGCTCTGGAAAGTTTATTACAATCACTGAAGGTGAGTGTGATGCTTTGGCAGTGGCTGAGATGTTTAATAATAAGTGGGATGTGGTCAGTATTCGTACTGGCTCACAGGGTGCCCGTAAGGACGTACAGGACAATCTGGAGTTTCTAGAAGGGTATGACTCTGTGGTTGTCTGCTTTGATAATGACAATGCTGGTAAGGCAGCCATAGAGTCCATTAAAGATCTCTTTAGCCCACATAAGCTAAAGATACTGAAACTCCCGGATGGGTTTAAAGATCCTTGTGAGTTGCTTAAGGAGGGTCGTATCTCTGACTTTATGCAGTGTTGGTGGGATTCAAAGTCCCATAAACCTGATGGGATTGTCACCTTTGAGGATATTATCAAGGAGGTAGAGAATGAAGAAGAAGACAATAGTATTCTCTACCCTTGGAGTGGTCTAAATCACCTTACCTATGGGTTCCGCCCTAGTGAATTAGTTACTGTCACTTCAGGTTCCGGTATGGGCAAGTCACAGATCCTTAGAGAGATGGAGTATTACCTTTACACCAATACTCTGGACAATATTGCTGTGATTGCTTTGGAGGAGGTGCCCAAGAGGACTGGTCTTGGTATTGCTTCCATCATGGCAAACCAACCTTTGCACCTACCAGGCGTATCCAAGGAAGACCGTGTAGAGTGGTTGAAGAAGATCAATCCTTCAAGGTTCTACTTTTGGAAGCACTTTGGTAGTGCTGATGATGACAGTGTGTTTAGCCGTATCAGGTACATGGCTAAAGCATATGATTGCAAATGGTTCATTCTCGACCATATCAGCATCATCGTGTCGTCACAAGAGGGTTTTGGCGACGAGAGAAGAGCCATTGATGCGATCATGACCAAGCTCAGAACACTGGTTCAGGAGCTAAACATTGGTATGTTCCTTGTATCTCACCTTAGACGCCCTCAAGGCTCCAAGGGTCACGAGGAAGGCGCACAGGTGTCCCTGAGTGAGCTAAGGGGCTCTGCTGCCATTGCACAGTTGTCGGACTGTGTGATTGGTCTTGAACGTAACCAGCAGGCTGAGGACTTGAAGGAAGCAAACACCACTGTGGTGCGTGTTCTGAAGAATCGCTTTGCTGGTCTCACGGGTGTAGCCTGTAAACTGTTCTATGAACGAGACACAGGTAGACTGGTGGAAGTACCGGATGATGCTGCTGAACAGAACTATGAGGTTCCCTTTTGACATTACTTTACACTGACATTGAAGCTGATTCCCTAAACCCCACAAGGATATGGTGTGTATGTGTCAATGAAAGTGTGTATACAAACAAACAGGACTTTGTAACCTTCTTCAATCAACACAAGCACGAGGAAGCCACATGGGTGTTCCACAATGGCATAGGGTTCGATGTGCCTGTACTGGAACGCCTGTGGGGTGTTTCCTTTGATAGGGCTAGGGTAGTGGATACCCTGGTTCTTGGAAGGCTTGCAAACCCCAGCAGGGAGGCAGGGCACAGTCTAGCCTCCTATGGTGAGGCTCTAGGGTTCTCCAAGGGTGATCATAGTGATTGGTCACAGTGTACCCCCGAGATGATCGAGTATTGTCTGAGGGACGTGCAAGTGACCAAGAGGCTACATGAGTACCTCTTGAAGGAACTCCAAGGGTTCTCGGAGCAGTCCATTCAGCTAGAGCACCAAGTGGCGTGGATCATCACAGAACAAACCCGCAATGGGTGGCTCTTGGACCAGAAGAAGTGCTACACCTTCCTTGGTGAACTAAAGCAGAAACTGATGGAGCTGGAGGATACGGTTCTCTCTGTATTCAAACCACTACCTGTCTTTGAAAAGGAAGTAACACCAAAGTACAAACTCAACGGGGATCTATCCTCAGTGGGTCTTAAGTTCTTTGGTGAGGACCAATGGCAACAGGTGGCAGGACCCTTCAGCAGGATAAGCTGGTCACCCTTCAACCTTGGCTCGCGGCAGCAGATTGGGAGATACCTTCAATGGTTTGGATGGCAACCCAAGGAGTTCACTGAGACAGGGCAACCCAAGGTGGATGAAACTGTCCTCGAAGGTGTTCCTATTCCCCAAGCACAACTCATAGCACAGTACCTCATGGTACAGAAAAGAATTGCTATGGTGGAGTCTTGGCTAGAACTGGTGGACAAGGACAGTAGGGTCCACGGGGAAGTCAGAACCAATGGCGCGGTAACGGGGAGGATGACACACAGCAACCCCAACATGGCACAGGTGACAGCCAATGGGAAGCCCTATGGGACTGACTGTAGAGCCTGCTGGGTGGTACCAAAGGGGTACAAGCTGGTGGGTGTAGACGCCAGTGGGCTCGAGTTGAGAATGCTTGCACACTACATGAATGATCCTGAGTACACTAAGGAGATCCTAACGGGTGATGTACATACAAAGAACCAACTAGCAGCAGGATTAGAGACCAGGAACCAGGCAAAAACCTTTATCTACGCTTTCCTGTACGGGGCAGGAGACGCCAAAATAGGGTCCATTGTGGGTAAAGATTCCCGAGAGGGAAAGATGCTGAAGGAGAAGTTTCTTAGCAACGTGCCTGCTTTAGCAGCCCTTAAGGAACAAGTGTCCTCTAAAAGCCATAGAGGGTTCTTATTTGGTGTTGATGGGAGAAAGGTTTATATCCGATCAGAACATGCTGCATTGAACACACTGCTCCAAAGTGCAGGTGCAATTGTTATGAAAAAAGCACTGTGTATCCTCCATGAGTATGCTAATATGTGGGGTCTTGACTTTAAGTTTGTAGGTAACATCCATGATGAAATACAAAGTGAAGTCAAGGAAGAGCAAGCCAGATCCTTTGGGATCTTGGCGGTACAATCCATCCAAGCAGCAGGGCTTCACTTCAAGCTCAACTGTCCTCTGGCTGGCGAGTACCACATTGGAGACAATTGGAGCGAAACACATTGATTAAGGACACAAGTCGAGTGGGTGATCTCGCTGAGTTCTATGCAGTGACCTGGCTTTGGGACAATGGCTTTGAGGTTTATCAAAATGCTGGATCAACGGGTCCAGTGGACATTGTTGCAATTAAGAACGGAAAGGTTTGGTTGTTTGATATCAAGAGCAAGAACAGTGAACTGAACTGGGGTTTTAGTAGAACCTTTGCTCAGGAGATGCTTGGAGTACAGATCCTAGTGTTTAATCCTAGAACACGAAAGATGCGCTTTGTCAAGCACCGTAAGCACAACGAGGGTATTCTATGATTCATACACTAGTAGATGATATTTACTCTTTGGTTCTCTCCAAGAGGGCACCGGAGGGGGTTGATGTTGAGAAAGAGATTGACGCCTTTGGTGAGGCAGTCAAGGATCTCATGCGTAAGGAGTTCCTTAGCAAGAGCTTCGATTCTCGCAAGCTGAGGCTCTCAAATATTGGAAGAGACGACCGTTATTTATGGAATCACTATCACAGTAAAGCACGACAGAAGTACCGCCCAGAGAACCTCATCAAGTTCCTCTATGGTCACATCATCGAGGAGATGCTGCTGTTCCTGGTTAAGATGTCCGGGCATAAGGTGACACATGAACAGCACCCCTGTGAGGTAGCTGAAGTCAAGGGATCTATGGACTGTAAGATTGATGGGATTGTGACTGACATCAAGTCCACCAGCACCTACGGCTTCAAGAAGTTCAAGGATGGCTCACTGGCTTATGATGATCCCTTTGCCTATGTGGGACAGATCAAAGCCTATGCTCACTCCGAGGGTGAGACAAAGTACGGGTGGCTTGCAATGGACAAGCAGAATGGACACCTGACCTATCTCATGTACGATGAGAAGGACACCCAGGCTCCAGTACATGAGAAGATCAGCTACTCCATCGAGGATCGAGTGAAGCACGTATGGCAGATGGTGAATAAGAATGAACCACCTGAGAAGCCCTGTGCAGAGCCTGTGCCTGATGGCAAGAGTGGCAACATGGCATTGACGGCTACCTGCTCCTACTGTCACTTCAAGAAGGTCTGCTGGGAGGGTGTACGAGGGTTTGTGTACTCCACGGGTCCAAAGTTCTTCACCAAGGTAGTTAATGAACCCAAGGTTCCAGAGATCCCCTATGCCGAGATCCAGTAGTAGATACCGAAGTGGTCTTGAGAGGGACTTTGCACAAGGGGTAACTGGATGGGAGTTCAAGTTTGAACCCTTCATGTTGCCCTATGTGATCCACAGGGAGTACAAACCTGACTTTGTACACTCGGACAGTGGGATCATTGTGGAGTGCAAGGGGTTCTTTAGGACGGGTGATACTCAAAAGTACAAAGCCATTAGGGACAGTATCAATAAGTACAATGAATTGATATTTATTCTCTCTGACCCAAGGAAGAAAGTACGTAAAGGTTCTGACATTACTATGGGCAAGTGGTGTGAGAAGGAAGGGTTTAGATACTTTACACTATCACAACTAGATGAGTTCCTTGCTTATGTTGACAATGCTTCAAAGAAGAAGAGAAAGAAGTCGGCAAGACTGTAACTGGGAGACATTCTTTATGAGAAACAGTATTGATGATGCTACCCCTGCTGAATGGGATGCCGTTGCAAAGCCAAAGCACTACAACCAAGGGTCCATTGAAGCCATAGAATACATTAGGCAACAATTGGGATCAGGTTTGTGTAACTATTATGAGGGTTCTGTGTTAAAATATATGCACAGGTATAAGTACAAGAATGGTCTTGAGGATCTTAAGAAGGCTAGCTGGTACTTGGAAAGACTCATTGAGGAGTACATTGTGCATGGAAAATAAAGAGGAAAAATATCTTGACTTTAATCTGTATCAGCGCCTTGCTTCTCGCACTGCGCTTTATGAAGACCGAATGTATCCCGTTTGTTCTCTCATGGTGGAAGCAGCGGAACTGGCTGACCTGTTCATCAAGCCCATTCTGAGGGGTGATGCTGTTAGTGTGGACCGTGTAAAGGTCATTAGTGAAGCAGGGGATGTCCTTTGGAACCTTGCCATGATCTTGGATGATATGAACATTGACTTTGAAAAAGTAGCTAAAGCCAATGTAGAGAAACTTAAGAAGCGCTTGGAAGATGGGACCATTCAGGGTAGAGGTGATCGCTGATGCAAGTCATTCAAGGTGGCTTTGGGAAGAAGGGAAAAGAAGAAGCTGAAAAGACCATTCAGGAGATCATTGATAAAATTGAGATCAAGGATAAGGTTCCTGATTCTTTTGTAGCCTTCATTGAGCATGAAGGGGAGCTACACACTATCTGTTACCCGATACTCAGCCCAATAGAGATCCTTGGTGCCCTTGAGGCACATAAGTTCAACATTCAGTTTGCAATGGCTATGGGGACACAGGAAGAGGAGGACCTTTGATGGATCTATACCAACAGTACATTCATAAATCCAGGTATGCTCGATACCTACCCAATCAAAACCGAAGGGAGCATTGGTCGGAGACGGTTAGTCGGTATACTGACTATTGGCTTAAGAAAGGTTCTATTGACGAAGAGACAGCAAACTTGCTTTGGGCTTCCATCTTTGACATGCAAGTCATGCCCTCCATGCGGGCACTGATGACAGCAGGTGAAGCACTAGATCGAGACAACGTAGCAGGATTCAACTGTAGCTACATTGCCGTAGACAGCCCCCGAGCCTTCGATGAGATGATGTACATTCTCATGTGTGGCACTGGGGTGGGCTTTAGTGTAGAAAGACAATACATTGCTAAGTTGCCTGAAGTAGCTGAAGACTTCTATGACACAGACACCATCATTCACGTATCGGATTCAAAGATCGGGTGGGCAAAAGCCTTCCGAGAACTCCTATCGTTGCTCTATTCAGGTCAAGTACCCAAGTGGGACGTTAGTCGAGTGCGTCCTGCTGGGGCACCTCTCCGGACTTTCGGAGGGAGGGCTTCAGGTCCAGAACCTCTTGTCAGCCTATTCCGGTTCTCAGTTGACCTCTTTAAGGGAGCTGCTGGAAGAAAACTTACAAGCCTGGAATGCCACGACCTCTGCTGCAAAATCGCTCAGATTGTTGTCGTTGGAGGAGTCCGTAGGTCAGCCCTGATTAGCCTGAGTAACCTGAGTGATGATCGCCTTCGGCGTGCAAAGCATGGTCAGTGGTGGGTAGACCAGCCCCAGCGTGGCTTGTCGAACAACAGTGCTTGCTATACGGAGAAGCCCGAGTTTGATCAGTTCCTGTCTGAATGGGCTGCACTGTATGAGTCCCGTAGTGGTGAACGAGGGATCTTCTCAAGGGTAGCTTCTCAGAAGCAGGCAGCCAGGAACGGTCGTAGGGACACTAACTTTGAGTTTGGTACAAACCCCTGCTCAGAGATCATCCTACGTCCCAACCAGTTCTGCAACCTGAGTGAGGTTGTGGTTAGACCCAATGACACCTTGGATGATCTAAAGAACAAAGTACGTGTAGCTACAATCCTTGGAACCCTTCAGTCCACCTTGACGGACTTCCGTTACCTCCGGAATGCATGGGCTGTGAACACCAAGGAAGAATGTCTGCTGGGGGTGTCCCTTACAGGGATCATGGACCATTGGTTGTTGGGTAATCCCAATTCAAAGGATCTTGAAAAATGGCTTACTGCCATGAAGGAGACTGCAATTGAAACTAATAAAGAATGGGCTGCCAAGTTGGGCGTCAATCAAAGCACGGCTATTACTTGCGTTAAGCCTTCCGGTACTGTATCCCAGTTGGTTAATTCCGCCAGTGGTATTCATGGTCGTTATAGCCCTTATTACATTCGTCGGGTAAGAGCTGACTCCAGAGACCCCCTGTGTGCCACTCTGGAAGCCGCTGGGGTGCCTGTGGAGACTGATGTGACCTCACCCACTACCAAGGTATTCACCTTCTACCAAAAGGCTCCAGAGGGCTCTGTGATGGCTTCCAAGCAGTCCGCTATGGATCAGTTGAAGCTGAACAGCCTGTACCAGAACTATTGGTGTGAACACAAGGTGTCACAGACGGTGTACTACAAGGACAGTGAGTTCTTGGAGGTAGGACAGTGGATCTACAACAACTTTGATGAAGTATCAGGGATTAGCTTCCTGCCCTTCTCAGAGCACACCTACCAACAGGCTCCCTATGAGGAGATCACTGAGGGGGCTTACTTGATTGGTATAGAGACAATGCCCAAAGAGATTGATTGGGACATCCAAGAGATGTCTGACAATACCGAAGGGGCACAAACTCTAGCCTGTGTGGGTAATGCCTGTGAGATAGAGTTTATCAAAGATCCACTTTAAAAAGTGACATAAGGGGGGTCTGTAGGGTAGTAGCGACCCCCCTGGCATAGTGCCCTGGAAGCCACGGTTTTACTGGGGTGTTTTGGGCTAAAAGAGACAAAGGGGGCTTAGTGCCCCCCTTGTTTTTGTGTTACATTCTTTCGTCAGTTATCAAGAAGTGACGACTATTTGTAACCTTTCACCTTCTCCTGAGTAGCCTTCTTAAGGCACTTCCCTGCCTTCTTACACTTAGCTGGGCTAGGGCATCCTTTGCAAACCTTGAACATTACTTTTTGCTCCTCTTATTTCTTGTCTTAGCTGCCTTCTCAAAGGCTTCTTCTGTGGGTGCTCCTTTGGAACCCTTCTTCCTCATTCGCTCACCACTACCTGCTTCAATCCTAGCACGTTTCTTATGAATGTTCTCGTAAAGACCGGGCATTACCATTTCACCTTATCAGCCCAATAGGCTGCTGAACTTTTACCTTTTGCAATATTCTTTCCGTGTCGTGCCTTAAAACTCTTTCTCTTTTGTGTCATCTCCTTAGACTCACCCTTCTTAGGTTTGCCTGCTGTTTTTGCTCCTTGCTCACCAAATCGAATGACCTTCTCCTTACCACCCTCACATGCTTTGACAACATGAGACTTCTTAGGGTGACCTGGGGTTCTCTTTGGTTGGTTACACTTGAGGTCTGATTTTTTGATCACTGATACAACGCCTCCGTTAGCATCCCAGCGGAAACCACAGGAAGATTCTTAGTTAAAACCTTGTTTACCAATTGACCTCCACTGCTCTGCATAGCACGTTGTGCAGCCATTTGAGGGGCCGTTTGACCAGCAGCAAATCGTTGCATAGTGGGTGATGCTGCTCCACGAAGGGCTCCAGCAGCAGCTACAGTAGAACCAAGGGCAGCAAGAGGGGCTGCAAAAGCGCCTGCTCCAGCAACACCACTAGCAAGACCCGGCAGTATATTCCTTAGAAGATTAAAAGTAGTCGTTTCCTGTTGCCAAGAAGGCATGTCGGATATCTTAAGACTCTTGTATTCATCCAAAGAACTGTTAATGAACTGCAACTTTTGCTGCGCAGCAGTTACAGCGGTCTGTGCTTCAGCAGCCTTTTGTGCGTACTCTGGAAGATGGGGCATTAGCTTTTTAGCTTTCTCTAGTTCAGCTTTTTTTGCATTGAGCAAGGCTTCAGTTGCTCTTTTCTCTGCATCAACCTTATCCTTAATAATCTTAGCTCTGTTTGCAAAAGAAGATCTCATGTAAGCAGTGATTGTTCTTTCATTTTCATTCAATGACTTTAGAGCTTTTTCTGCTTCTGGGACCAAAGGACCAGTACCATACCTTTTGTTTGTTTTGCCCAAAGTCTCAACGGACTTAAGATAGTCATTAACAGACCATCTTCCTTGTACACCAGGCTTTAGACCTGTGTTTTCTGCTGAGTTTCTTATTGCAAGAAGAGTCTTCCACTTTTGCTTTTCTTTTTGGAAGTTGACAAGGGTTTGCTTTGGTACGTTATTCTCAAGGATGTCCAACAAAACATTTTGAACAGCGTAAAAACCTCTTTTGACATTAGGGTCAGAAGCCATTGCTGCGTTTCTACCAAGTTGGGCATAAGCAGCACCTAGTTTGGTAGGATCAATAAATTTATCCTCTTTTAGTTTTACTCTTTTGCCCACAATCCTTGCAGGAGCAGTGTAGAAAAAACCTTCGTTGATTTTTGTAAGCGCAGATTTAAAAGAGGCGTTCCTAGATGCTTGCAAAAGACCTTCATCAGCACTAAGGCTTGCCTGCATATCTTTCAAGACTTGCTTCCTTTCAAGGGCAGTTCCAGCAGGAATCTCATCAAAGAAAGGCTTAAATCCCTTCTCTCTCCATTGGAAGTCTAGATCAGCCATTGCGTCCCTTGGGTCTGATACAAGTTTTTGTTCAATAGCCTTTAGTGCAGTCTTGTCCCCATAGAAAGGAAAAGCCTCAAAGAAAGCAAGTTTTCTAAAATTGTGTTCCAAGACATCATTAGAAGTTTTTACTATGTCTGCGGTCCTTGTTGCAAACTCACTACTTGGTCCAGTGCCCATAAGCGCTTTGTACTGGTCTTCAGATAGACCTACCTTTGTTTTGCCGATGTCAGTCACATTTTCGATGTCAGCCTTTAGGGCGCTGACTGCTTGGTCTCGTGCTTCTTTAGAAGCTGCATCACTCTCAGCAAGAATTTGTTTCTGAGCAGCTACCAATTGTTCTGATTCTGTTTTTGCTTTTTCTGCTGCTTCTTGGATAGGGGACACAAACTTTTTTTGCTGCTCCCTTAGAACAGAACCAGAGAAAGGAGCATTCCCTAGAATATTCCTATAGAACTTTTGTACACCACCAGTAAACCCTTCTTCTTGTGGTGCAAGAAAGATTGGAGTAAATGAACCATCAGGCTTCAAAAGATCTGTCTGGATGTTTCTCTTTGACATAAAATCAATAACTTTTCCTAGCCCAGAAGTGACGCCCATGACACCCAAGGTTGTGCCTGCTCCAAGGGCTGCGCCTCCTAGTCTTTCCTCTAGAGTTACATCTTCCCCAGTAATTCCTGCTGCTCCAGAAACACCACCAAGACCTACAGTAGTCCCTACTTTAGCAGAAGCACCACCAGGAATAGGGGCAAGCAAACCACCTGCAAGCTCTGCCCCCAACATTGCCCCGCCTATTTCTTCTTCAGCGGCTGCTTGCTGTTCATCGTAATCTTTTCTCATCTTACGATAAATAGTGGAGTAGTCCTCAGTAACACCAGGGGTTGCTTTTGCAGCAGCAGCAGCAGCAGCAAGACCAATATAAGGGCTTAGTTCAAAAGTAAAACCCTCCAACATAGACCTAGCAATTGCACGCGCATTGTCAAGAGTCCACTTAGTGTCACTAAGGCTTTCTATTGTTCTTTCTTGCTCTACATCCCTTTGTGGTGCTTTGGGTATTTGATCTAAAGCAGCTAGAGCTTCATTTGCTGCACGAACGGCATCCTCGTCTGCTGGTGTTTCCGTTGAGGAAAACATTATTTGAGAGTCAGTAAGTGGGCTCGTTCCTTCTTCTTTTTCTTTTTCTTTGTAGTTAATGAAACTCATCAAGTCTTCATTGCTCATAGCTTATTTACCTTTTAGTCTTAAATCTTGTTTCAAAGCTATTTACTCTTTCCGAGTACGTCTTGAAATCCGCCCCGGCTGCCTCTGCTTGCGCAATAATGGAAGCAAATTCAGGTTTCTCTTGCTTGATTTTATTAATTGCCGCTGCTTTATTAGCAGGACTCAAGTCAGGGTTAGAGAAAATTGTCTGATCAAGAATCCTGTATTCTTGTGTCTTTTTCAATTCAGCGATTCTTTGCTCACTTCTTTTGAGCATAACTGTATCGTTAAAACCAGCAATTGTTCCATAATTAGAAATGTGACTTGCTTTATCTTGATTGTATCTTGCCCTTGCTTCTTCAAGTTCAATCTTTCTCTTCAAAAAGAATTCAAGCTCTGTATCACTAAGGGAAGCAGGGTCTTTTGCTTGTTGTTCTGCCCATTGAAGTTCAAAGTTTGAAATAGCTCCTGGTCTTGGCAAATAGGCTTGCAAGGCTTCATCTTTGAACATAGAGGTAACGTCCTGATAAGCCGTAGCAAGCTCATCTCGACTACCAAAAAGACCTAACACATTTGATCTTAGTTCTACTAATGGTCTCCCTCTTACATTACCCCTATTGCTTAAAATATCCAGACCTCTTTTAGCCATTCCTGCCTGAACGGTTGCTTTGGAAGCATTTGTTAGACTTTCATCAATTATTCTTGTTTCGGTAGCGTTGATATCTGGAGGAAGATCCGCTGGCGCTACTTTTTCTTTTTCTTCTTCTGGTTCTGCTGTTTTAGTAAACTCAACACGCCCATCAGGGTATATAGTAGTATAACCACCAACAACACTTGTTACTTTAGGCATATTGGCTTTTTCAGCAGTTTCTCCGGAAGCTGTGAATACAACCCTTCCATCAGGATACGTAGTCGTATAACCACCAGGAACACTATTGACTTTAGGAACACTAGTTTTTGCCTGTGCTTCATAAGACGCTTGTATAAACTTCTGCACGGATTCCATAGGGGCAGACTTAAGAGCATCAGCAAGCTCAGGTCTGCCCATAGACCTTGCTATTTTCTGAGCAGCAAGGCGCGCATTGATCAATTCTGACTCTTGCTCAAGAACATTAGCCACTTGCCTCTTTTGTTCTCGCTCAGCAGTGCGTTGTTGCTGACCAATACTAAAGGCTGAAAGAGCTTGTTGTCTTTCTTCAGGGGTTCTAGCTTGTTCAATAATCCGCTGAAAAGCGTTCATATCAGGAGCCCCAAGAGCCTGAGACATCAAATTTGTTTGTCTCTCATCTCTAGCCCTCTGTGCTCTAGCCCCACCCATAAGCATCCCAAGGGGTTCTTGGAGGGTTTGTAGATTAAAATTTGGCTGAAGAAGACCTTGGATTAAAGTGTCACTAATTGATGCCATTATTTATCTCCTTAAGTACCAGAACCTGATGTCATTCTGCCGCCACTTTGGTCAAAAAGACCACCAAGCCATCCAAATAAACCTTCAAAAGCCGACCCAAGAGCACTTGAGCCTGTTTCGGCAGCCTCACTATTCATGCTGTTCAATGCCCCTGTAGCAAGTGCTGAACCAAACTGACCAGCAAGGTTACCTTGTGCAAGACGGCTTGCCAGCAAGGCATTAACACCACCCATAGATGCTTCACCAAAGAGTTCTGCTCCAATCCGCTGAAGCTCGGAAGACAATTGAGATCCTGCAAGACCTGGCTCATAAGCACTCAACATGGCATTCAATGGGAGATAACCACTAGTCATAAACAGCTTACCAAGCTCAGCAGCCTGCGCTTGTTCCTTCTGGGCTTGCTCAATAGAGTAAAGAGCTGCCTGATTCTTTGCTTCTTCTTGTGCTTTAGCAAGAGCAAGTTGCTCAGGCGTTCCACCGTACTGTGCTGTGCTAACACCAAGACGCCCCTGTCCCATAAGACGTTCCTCAAGGGCTAGGCGTTGTCTCTCTTCCTCTGGGGTCTGTGTTGCCCTGAGTCTGTTGTAGACATCCTGTATTCGAGCATCCATAGGTTGAGTTGCTTGATTAAAGAAGCCGCCAGCACCGCCAAAGAGTTGTCTTTGAAGAGCTTCCTGCTCAGGGCTAAGATTCATTGTATAGCCACCTTCAGGTGTAGCAGCCATATTTCCAAGGTTTGTTGTGACTGTAAAAGGTCTAAAGCGGGTTTGATCAATAGCCGTTGAAGCTAGTGCATTTGATCTGTTCAAAGCACTTTCACCAACATCACCAATGTTTTGATATGCTTCATTAACCAAAGCAGCACCACCAGCAAGACCTGCGCCTTGCCCTATGGCACCTAGATTATCACTAATCCCTCCAAAAAGACCGCCCCAGATATCAGACAAAGAAAGAGCCATATATTAAGATCTCCAAGTTAATAAGTTTTGCCAATCAAGGTAAAGATGTTGAATTCCTGCAAGGATATTTGGTCAGTTACAGGAACTTCCAAACCAACAACAACATTCGTTCCACTACCGTTTGTATTAATATTGGGAACAATGTACTGAGAACCACCAGAATACTCTGCTACGTTAAATTGAGCATTGCCGTAAAAAGGAAAGGAACCAAAGTTCTCCAAATTAACAGAATACGACTTGAATGAGTCATTAAAACCATATCCCCATTTGAACGTGAGTGTTGTTGAGTTACCTCCAATGATAGTTGGCTTCATCTTTTTGAGAAACTTAATCTTAGAAGAATCCCCAAAGGTCAAGTGAGGACTGTAGTACTTCATAATATAAGTTGCTGTGCCGTCCAAGTAGCCTGAGTAGGAGGCTATACCGGAGGAAGTACCAATGTATAAAGTGCCATCAATAAGCCTTTCAAAACATTTTAGCTTACTAGTGGGCCATCGAGTTACTCTAAAAGAACCATTCTCAAGAGTACCTTTGACATCAAAGCAGAAGATAGTGCTACTTGTAGGGAAGTACACCAAATAAAAATAGTTCTCAGGGCTGTACACAGATGTAATCTGCCCTGTTTCACTTCTTATAAGGTTAATTATATCAGTTTTTATGTTTCTGGACAAATCATTTAATGGAAGTGCTTTTTCTTGAATAGACCTGCTAAACGATCTTAGACCAGAGTAACTCATAAAGAGAACATCAGTTCCTGTGTACTGGACTGAATCCCTTGCAACACAACCTACACCAGCTACAGTATCATAAAGTTCCATAGTAGCAGGAGCTTCAGCCCCTGTGTACGAGACAATACTGTGCTTACCAAAAATAATCAAAAGGTTGTTATGTGCAGCCAAGGCTACAACTTCATCATAACCATCAGGCCATACTTTAGTAATATCAATAGATCCACTAGTACCACCAGACCACTTCTGACCATTAAGCAAGTCAGACCAATAGATCGTAGTCTTATTGGAACTTGTATCAGCTACCCATAGACGACCATAAGCTGCAAGCACCTCATGTGCATAGGGCACAGTGGCTGAGTAGGAAGGATGACTGGACATCTTGGTAACAGCACCGAGGGTGTTGCTGTACACCAAAGGCTCATAACCCCTTTGGAAGAAGTAGCAATGATCGTTAAAGTTTACAATCTTCCAAGCATTCGAGGTGATGGTGTAAGACCCAGGGGTTACATCCGTCAGTGTAGTCGTTCCCCTGAAAATCTTGTTGTTTCCTGCTGAAAAGATTGCAAGGTTTCCTGCTGCGTCTCTAAACTGTTTAACTGCCTGAATATAACTGGTTCCCAAAGGGCTTGCTGAGGTAGTGATAACTGAATATCCCTTCCTTGCAGAGATCCTCCCGTACTTATCAATTACACAGTTGTCTGCATAAGTGGCAAAGGAGGGGTCCATAGAAAGAACAGAGTCCTCTGTATTAAGACCCCTAAACCCAGGCTCTACGAGATTTAATACTTGTAGTGGTTGTGACATTTAGACTACTCTGAAAATTGTTTCTTCAGGATGGTAGGCAGCATCCAATGCAATAGCTTCAGCAAGATATTTATTTGAGATGGCAAGGTATTCTGCTGTTCCTGTGCCTCCGGTCTCTCCTCGCTCTCTAGAAGCAAAAGCAACAGCAAGGTGCATCACAGGAGCCCAAGGCACCTTTATGACATCCGTTGATAGTGCCAAGGGTGCTTGACGAACAACACCATAGAACTTCAGGGTGTAAGCTGCGGCAGGCGTAGGGTACAGAACAATCTTCATATCCCCATTGGAGTCTGCATTGGTGTAACTAAAGTACGTTGGGGTCCCTTGAAGAGGGGTATCAGCAATATTGTTCTGTATATCAATCCAGTCCTTAGCTTGATACTCAATAGTAGTCCCATTTGTGTTATCAAGAAACTTAAGATACTTGAAGTCACTACCAAAGCCAGTCAAGGTGTATTCATTGACACCTGCCGTTGTGGTGATAGTTACAGTGGTTCTAAGGGCAGTCCAGTCCCAAGAATGCTCTACGGAGGTCTTAGCGTCATTTACGAGATCACCAATCAAGGCTGCATAGGGGCTTTGATTGATCGTTGTAATCTCATCTTCTCTAATCCTACGGAGAACATTATTTACCAAAGTGAGATAGTTCATGCTATACCTCTAGTTTTATAAAACTCTTGCAAAAGAACAGACAAAGGGTCTCTTGAAACAATCTTTGACAACCCTTGGATTCTTGGGTCGTAAGAGACTGTAGCCATGTAAGGGTTGTACTCGGGGCTGGCTGCGTTTTGTCGTGGTCTTTGCTGTGACATAAGTCCTGTACCAAGTAAACCTGAAAATAGACTATTAATGTCAAACGATGGCATACTTAGGTTTCTTATGGACTCTTCTACAGCTTCATTAATGTCAACTAAATCTTTATCAAGAACATCCTGTACAGCACCTTCTACATTCTCATAAGCAGTTTGTACCGGTTCTTCTATAGCCTCATAAGCGTTCTGAACAACACCTTCTGCATTTTGATAAGCGTCTTGTACTGCACCTTCTACATTCTCATAAGCATTTTGAACAGGTTCTTCTACAGCCTCATATACATCCTGTACAGTACCTTCTACATTCTCATAAGCATTTTGAACAGGTTCTTCTACAGCCTCATAAGCAGTCTGAACAGCGCCCTCGGCATTTTGATAAGCGTCTTGTACAGTACCCTCTACATTCTCATAAGCAGTCTGTACAGCTCCTTCAGTATTCTGATAAGCGTCCTGTACAGCACCCTCTACATTTTCGTAAAGAGCTTGTAGTTCATCAGGAATTAAGCCCCCTGTGTTTTGTAAAGCATCAGCCAATGCTTCATAAACATCTTGTGCAGTTCCTTCTACGTTTTGATATACGTCCTGTACTGCTCCCTCTGCATTCTGATAAACATTTTGAACGGCTCCTTCTACATTCTCATAAGCATTTTGCAGCCAGTTTGGTACGTTAATGTTGGCACCATTAATGTTCAAAGAAGGGGTGTTTAAGTCTCCTAAGATATCAAGCAACGAAGATGTATTAAGACCACCGACATTTGAAAGAACATCGGATACTTGAACATTCTCTAAAAAGTTTTGAACACCGCCAGGAAGCGAACTAAGAAGACCTGATTCAGCCAATGTACCAAGGTCCATGTCTCCAAAAAGATCACCTACAGCAGACCATTGATCATCTCCAACATTAAGGCCAAACTTAAGTGCGTCAGCCAAACTAAGGTTTTCTAGTCCAGTAGCTAATGTATTAGCACCAATATCAAGCCCAAGGGTCTCCCCTAGAGTTCCACTCAGGAGACCACCAGGGGCACCTGCGTAGCCAAGGACACCTGCAATCAGTGCGTCCTCTAGGTCTCCTCCTCTTGCCAAAGAAAGACCAGCCCTTGCTAAACCTTGACCTGCTGCTGTCTCCATAAAAGAAGATATTGTAGACCCTATGCCAGTAGACCCAGCAGCACCCCCAGCGGCTCCAGTAGCCCCGGATGCAGCTCCTGAAGCACCTCCTGCCACATTACCAAGGTAAGAACTTCCTCCTGCCATAGCAGCGGCAGTAAGTGCGTCACCCCAATCAGCACCTGAAGCTCTTGTAGTGAGACCTGAAGCAAGAGCAGCCCCAATAGGGCCGCCTACTGCACTACCTATGGCTGTTGCCACAGCCCCAACAAGAGGATTAGACATTGCTTGTTGAAACTCACTGGGATCGTTTTCAGGGTTCCAATAGCCACCAATGGAAGGACCGTATTGCTGAAGGTCTGAATACGGGTTATCCGAATACTTCTTCCTTTTGGTGCCGTAGGAGAAGTGTGCTTCAAAGTCCTCAAAACCAACCTTCTTGGGAAGATTGAACTGAGAACGAATGTCATTAATCTTGTTTGTAAAGGCTTCTTGTGTGTATCTATCATTTCGATAGTCCAACCAAGCAAGCTCAGTCTGTTCGTCAGCGGACAGATATTTTCTAAAATCCTCGTTGTCAGTGTAATACTCATACCAAGTCTTGATGTCATCAGCTACTTGAGCGCCTTCCCCTGAAGGTCTGTAGGGGAGATACATGTCACCAATTTGTTCAGGTCTGTTGGTGGCTACATAACCAGGTGCTTGGTTAAGTTGAAGCATCTCACTGTAGCCAACACGGGTTCTATCGGGAGTTGCCAAAGGTGACTCATAGGTTCTACCACCAAAGATGTCCGTAGCTCCTACAAGACTTACATCAGGATTAAAAACATAAGCAGCAGTGTAAGGATTGGTGATTGTACTGGAAGTAGCACCAGGAACACCCATCATTCCTGAAGCACCTGCAATAGCATTTAGGTCAAGATTTGAAAGGATGTTTGCAGCCTGAGCAGCAGAGATAGTTCCTGTTGTAGAGGCTCCAGAAACCCCTGTAGAGGCTGTTGAGCCTGTAGTGGCTGTAGAGGTACTAGTATTGGTAGAAACAGGCTGAGAAGCCGCTGTAGAGGCTACAGAAGCATTTGTAGCTGCTGGTGAGGTCATCATACCACCAGCGTTAGCAGCAAGTGCGTTTAAAGCAGCTAGATTAAGGTTAGGTATAAGAATATTACCGTACATCTTCTTTGTTACTCAATACCGATTTAGTTATTTTCTCTGCGGATCTACCCACTACATAACCACCAAGACCCAACTGAAGCAGAGACCATGCTTCATCCCTAAGTGGGCTGGAGAGAAGCCCAAGGCTGTCTCCAACACACAAAGCAAGGAATGTGAGCATGGTCACTGGTCTCCAAATAGCCGTGAGCCAATGTTCCGACTTAGCCTCTGCTTCAATGATCTTTGCCCTAGACTCAAAGGAGTCCTTCTCGTACTGAAGCACTTGGTCAATGACTGCTGCTTGAGTAACCAAGAGTCTTTCTTTGTGTTGTAGCTTTTCCTCTTGACTAGTGTGTACATTGTCAATGAGTTCTACAGCGGGCTTAAAGATGGACTGAATGAGGTTAAGTAATTGCATTGTTACTCTTTAGGGGTCTTACCAAGAACAGCATCTACAGAATCTTTATGAGCAGCCAACGCCATTTCAACAACAATAGGATCTGGAGGCGGTGGAATAGGGTCACTGTTTGGCTTAGGATTAGGTTTACGTCGATGAGTATTCAGAACATAGACACAAAAGAGAGTTACAACGCAGCCGATAACTATATAAATAAAAAAATCCATAATATTTCCTTTAAGTGAAGACAAACCTTACACGTCCAGCACTACCCGAAGTTGGTGAACCACCGGCACTAGCACCGTTACCTCCAGCGCCAGCAGTTGCACCACCGTCCCCAGAACGTGCTGCGCCACCTGCTCCGCCAACGCCAGAAGATTGTGCGCTACCATTAGCACCTGTGGTGTTAGTGACATTACCGCCAGTAGGCGCAATTCCGGTGCCCCCTGCGCCGCCTAATGTACCAGGAAGTCCTGGTCCCGCAGACGAAGACAACATATCGGTCATCGTATAGGTACCAGAAGCTCCAGCGGTAGATTGTCCACCTGATGAGCCCGCACCTCCTATATTAGTACCTCCACCAGCACCAACTACATAACCAACAGTTTGTCCTGCGTTAGAAGTTACAGTAAAACTACTTTTAACGTATGATCCTGAAGCACCGCCACCACCACCAACAGTGCCATTATCATCTCCACCACCGCCGCCGCCTCCCCAGACCTCAACGACCATCGTGGTAGCACCGGTGGGGATGGTTACTGTTCCAGAGCCTGAAGGAAAATCATTGGTTACTGGAGTGAAACCAAGGTAACCAAGGGTTCTAGAGGCAAAACTCATTACTTGAAGTCCTTTGCAATAGTTGCATACCAGAAGCCAGTAGCAGACCTGTAGGTAGCTACAACAAGATCCACAGAATTAGCAGCCGTGCTTAAAACACCTACCGTACCACCGGGCCACTTGAATCCAGTGGGCCAGTTACCCCCAATTGTCCTACTACCAGTACCATCTTGAGTGATAAACCAGTTAATGGTTTGACCATCTTGAGGGTTAGAGATAGTGGGTGCCGTGGTTACGTTTGCAGTGAAGGTCGTGGTAAACACGTTGGAGTCAGCACAGTTCAGCGTCATTGCAGTAGCACTGAAGGTGACAGCTACAGGGGTAGTCTGAGCATTACCCGTAAAGGTTGCACCATCAATGGTTGGGTTGGTGTTGAGAACAACAGAGCCAGAGCCCGTTGAAGTCGTTACACCAGTGCCACCATTGGCTACTGGAAGGGTACCTGCGACGTTGCTGGTGAGGCTACAGAAGGTTGTAGCAGTGGTTCCAGTGCCCCCGTTAGCAATCGGCAGAGTACCTGAAACATGGGTAGTAAGACCTACCTTTCCCCAACCAGGTGCCGTACTGACACCACCTGAAGTAAGCACATTACCAGTCACAACACCCGCAAGGCGAGTCAAAGCACTGGTGGTTGAGGCATACAGGAGATCACCTACAGCATAGGTAGTCTGACCTGTGCCACCATTGGCTGCTGCTACTGTGCCAGTGACGTTTGCAGCATTGCCACTGATGTTCCCGGATACTTTGCTCCCAGCAAGGGAGGTGATCCAAGTGGGGTCTGCGTAGCTTCCAGTGCTATAAAGACCATTAGTTACAGTTGCTGCGTTACCATTGATTGAACCAGCAATGGTGCTGCTAAAGGTCTTGGTACCTGCAATCGTTTGGTTGCCAGTTGTGTAAACACCGTTGGTAACCGTTGCTGCATTACCTGTGATGGAAGCAACAATATTGCTACTGAAACTCTTAGTTCCTGCAATGGTTTGGTCACCTGATGTGTAAACACCACCAGTTACCGTTCCTGCATTACCAGAGATACCAATAGACCACGTACCTGTAGCACCAACACCAGAGGTGCTAGGAACACCAAGGGCAGTACGTGCATCGGAAGCCGTAGTAGACCCAGTACCACCATTGGCAACTGCCAGGGTGCCTGCCAAGGTGATAGTGCCCGTTCCTGTGACAGGACCACCGGAAGTCGTAAGACCAGTAGTACCACCAGAAACATCAACACTCGTTACAGTTCCACTTCCAGTACCACCAGTAGATGCAATGGTAATTGTACCGTTGCCATTAGTGATGGTGATGTTGCTGCCTGCGGTAAGGGTTGCTTTGGACAAACTACCCGTTGCAGTGTTACCAATAAGAAGTTGACCGTTGGTGTACGAAGTTTGACCAGTACCTCCGTTTGCAACAGGTAGGGTATCCGTGACGTTGGAGGCTAGGCTGCAATAAGCAGTTGCAGTAGAACCAGTTCCGCCGTTAGCGATTGGCAAAGTCCCACTGACATGGGTCGTTAAACCAATCTTACCCCATGAGGGTGCAACGCCAACCCCACCGGAGATCAGGCTGTTGCCGGTTGCAACGTCAGCCAGTTTAGAAAGGGCAGTGGTTCCTGATGCAAATAGAAGGTCACCTACGGTGTAGGAACTGTTTCCTGTTCCACCGTTGTTTGCAGCAAGAGATCCAGATACGTTGGTTGCAAGGTTTACAAAGGTGGAACTTGAGGTTCCAGTACCGCCATTGGCTACAGGGAGAACACCATCTACGTGAGTAGTCAGTCCAATCTTACCCCAAACAGGGTTTGAAGCTACACCACCAGAGATAATGGCACTACCAGTAGCAACATCAGCAAGAACACCAATAGTGCTTGCTCCAGTTGCCAAAAGGATGTCACCTGTGGAGTAACTGCTAAGACCAGTACCACCATTGCCCACAGGGAGGACATTGGATACGGTGGTGGTGAGGTTGATTTTACCCCATGAAGGTGCTGCACCTACACCGTTACCAATAAGAGCATTGCCTGTTGCAGGGGCTGCCAATTGTGTAAGGGTGGTTGCACCAGAGGCATAAACCAAGTCACCAATCGTGTAACTCGCAATCCCCGTACCACCATTCGCTGCCGGTAGGGTTCCAGAGACATGAGTCGTTAGACCAATCTTGCCCCAGGAAGGAGCCACACCAACACCACCAGAGATAAGAGAGTTGCCCGTGGCAACATCAGCCAGCTTTGCAAGAGTGGTTGATCCTGATGCGTAAACAAGATCACCAATCGTGTAGCTGGTGAGACCTGTTCCACCATTGGCAATAGGTAAGGTACCAGAGACATTGGAGGTCAAGCTGCAATAGTCGGTAGCAGTGGACCCTGTGCCACCATTAGCAATCGGGAGGGTTCCTGATACGTGAGTGGTAAGTCCAACTTTGCCCCACGAGGGTGCAGTTCCAGTGCCACCAGAGATCAGGGTATTACCCGTAGCAACACCTGCCAGTTTGGAAAGAGCACTGGTGGTGGAAGCATAGAGAATGTCTCCTACAGCGTAGCTGCTTTGTCCAGTACCACCATTAGCAGCCACAAGGGTTCCTGCCAAGGTAATCGTGCCACTGGTGGTCACAGGGCTATTTGAGACAGTGATACCTGTGGTGCCACCTGAGACACCTACACTGGTGACAGTACCCACACCACCCGTAACTGCTTCAATGGTGATCGTGCCACCACCGTTGATGATGTTAATACCAGAACCCGCAGTAAGCGTTCCCTTGGTCAGGGTGTTGCCTGTGGTGTTACCAATGAGGAGCTGACCATTGGTGTAGGAGGTCTGACCCGTACCGCCGTTGGCTACAGGCAGAGTTCCGGATACATGGGTATCAAGACCTACTTTGCCCCAAGAGGGTGCTGCCCCTACCCCACCGGAGATAAGGGTATTTCCAGTGGCTACATCAGCCAACTTGGAGAGGGTAGTGGAGCCAGAGGCGTACAGGAGATCACCAATGGTGTAGCTGGCGTTACCAGTGCCACCGTTAGCTGCCGGAAGGGTTCCTGTGACATTAGCCGTCAGGCTGCAATACGTGGTGGAAGTAGATCCAGTGCCTCCATTGGCAATGGGGAGTGTCCCAGTGACATTGGTGGTAAGGCTGCAATAGGTGGTAGACGTGCTTCCAGTTCCACCATTGGTGATGGGAAGAGTTCCACTGACATGAGTAGCAAGACCTACTTTACCCCACGAAGGAGCAACACCAATACCACCCGAGATAAGAGCACTTCCAGTGGCTACGTCAGCAAGAGCACTGATAGCCGTAGAACCTGATGCGTACAGCAGGTCACCTACAGCATAGCTAGCAAGCCCGGTGCCGCCATTGGCAGCAGGAAGGGTTCCAGTGACGTTACTGGCGAGGCTGCAATAGGCAGTAGCCGTCGTACCCGTACCGCCATTAGCAATGGGCAACGTACCGGAGACGTGCGTAGTAAGACCAATTTTACCCCAAGAAGGTGCTACTCCTGCACCACCTGAGATGAGTGAATTGCCAGTGGCTGCTGCACCAAGAGCACTAAGGGCAGTAGAGCCAGAGGCGTAGAGAATGTCACCAATGGCATAACTGGCAACACCAGTGCCTCCATTGGCTGCTGGCAAAGTACCAGTTACGTTAGCCGTAAGACTGCAATAGGTCGTTGAGGTGCTGCCGGTACCACCATTGGCGATAGGAAGGGTTCCAGTTACATTGGTAGTAAGACTACAGAAGGTAGTCGAGGTAGTCCCCGTGCCACCATTGGCGATTGGTAGGGTGCCTGAGACGTGTGTGGTGAGACCGATCTTACCCCAAGAGGGGGCAGTGCCTACGCCTCCAGAGATGATAGAGTTTCCTGTAGCAACGCCTGCCAACTTGGACAGAGCAGTTGCTCCTGAAGCATAAAGAATATCGCCTATGGTGTAGCTAGCGAAACTAGTGCCACCATTGGCTACGGGAAGAGTGCCAGTAACATTAACTGCAAGGTTGACAAAAGTGGACGTGTCGCCTGACTTATCCACCTTAGAGTTGACTGCTGTTTCAATGGCATTAAATTCAGTATCGAACTCAGCACCACGAACGATCTTTTGAGAGTCGCCGGAAGGAAGGGAGTCTTTGGCTGTGAAATTAGTAGCCTTGGTATAATTTGACATTAGTTGCTTACCTTAATGTAATAAGTGGCAAAACTTGCCAGCGTAGCCAAACAAAACCAGAGCGCTCTTTCAAAGAATGATACTTGCTTTGTATGTACAGCCACCTTAGAGATCAGCTCCCCAATGGACTGCTCTTGCTTTTCAACCCTATCTTCAATCTTTTGTATTCTTTCATTGGAAGCAAGAACCTTTTCTTCAACTCTGGCAATTGTCAGAATTGCTTCGGTTAGCTTATCTAGCTTGTTTTCAATCCTGGAGAGTCTGTCTTCAGGTGTCATTGGTACTGCCCTTAGTGATAAAAAGAAGGCAGGGGTACTTCTCTTGGTGTAGAGTTTCTCCCTGCCTACTTAGTTGGTTTTACTTACAGGTCGTTAACTGCAAGAACAAAACCTGCTTCAGGGCGATAGACTTGTACACCATAAAGCGTGTCAGCAGTGAACAGGGTGGACAGGTATTCCTGCTTGTACTGCGTCTGCGAACGGACAGCCATCTGCTCTGCAAGGACAATTGCTTCCTTGTGGAACAGAAGAGCACCACGGATATCTACACTGTTCGTTGCTGCCGTGTTAAGAGTTGCGGTTTCAATCACAGGGCAGTTGGACGATACATAGATATCAATACCATAAAGAGACCCAATTAGACCCGATTGTACCGTTCGGGCATCACGGAAGTCACTGGAGACATATCGCTCAGTGCCCATGATTGCAGAACGGAGTGCCGGAGGAATAACAAATACACGATTGTCCATCGGTACGTTGTTATCATCGAGCTTCTTAATCAGACCACGGAAAGCCGCATCGGAATACGGGTCAGCATCAATAACGGTATCTACAGCATATGCAGACAGACCATTCGTTGCATCGTTGTAGAACGTAGCCGTGTTAACCCAAGCAGTACCGTCAACTGCGGCAGGAGCAAGGTTAAGGGTTCCGTTGCCAAAGCCCGTAGCAACCATAAAGAGGTCCGTATCAACACGGAGGGCAAGTTGATAACCAGCATCTTCCGTGTAGAACCGACGAAGGCTCGACAGTGCTTGCACTTCAACGATATCCTCGATAAGACGCGAATACTCGAAGTGACGGTTGATGCTAACAGTCAGCTCAGACTCAAGGTTTGCTTGGATCGTTACTGCCGTAGCTTCTGCCTTTGCAAAAGCCGAGCCACGAACGGGCTTCGGAATGTGGATAAGATCGCCCTTCTTGCCCTTCATGGTCAGCTTCTTGACCAGAGGAGCCATCTTCAGATTCTTTTGATAAGATGCGATGATCTCATCAGACCAAATCTCTGGGATAAATTTATCCGCTGCTACTTTGTCAACTACAGCGGCTGCTGTAAAATATGCACCTGAAGTTTCACCAGCCATTTTTAAATAACCTCAATGATTGTTAAATAACCCTCCCTTCAGCATAAGCCCGCATGATTTCTGGTTGCAAAGCCTCGTAACGCGAAGGGTCGGAATTCATAAGTTTAATGATATCAGCCCTACGGAACTTCTTCTTAGCGCTTTGCTCGCCACTAGCCCGTGCACTTCCAGTGCTGGCGGATCGAAGAGCATCTTTACGTGCTGCTTTCTCCACCGTAGCTGTGTTCTGCACTACTTGCTGGCGATCTTTCCACAAGGTAAAAAGCTCATCTGCTGCATCGGCATCGTATTGTTTGTCTGCCATTACGAACAGTTGAGTTCTGATCTTGCTTGCTTGAATCCATTCAGCAAAGGAAGGATCTTTGAGAATCCCTTCCATGTCAGGATGTTTGTTCTTGACAAGAGTCAAAGAAGCTGCTCTACGAGCTTGCTCCGTGTACTCCTTTGCCTGCCGGATGCTAGGATGGTTTTCAATCTGTTGTTGAGTTGCCTTTACAGGGTCAACGAAGAAATCTACTTCTTCATCCTCTGGCTTCTGTTGTTGTCCCGTATTTCCTGTTTGGTTTTGGTTGAGTTGTGCCGCGATGTACTGATCGACAACCTTCCTAAGTTCACCTACTTCGGAACTATGGCGACCAAGAAGTTTTTCAGCTTCTTGATGCATTCGTACCAAATCTTTGATAGACTTGTTTCGGTACTTATCAGGAACATCATCATCTTGATCTTGAGTAAACTCTTGTGCTACAAAAGTGTCCTGTTGCGTAGGGTCTTGTAGTGTTTGTGAATCTACTTCTTGATCTTCAGTATCGTCAAGACGCTCAGTTGTGTCTTCATCAAGTAGGATTGCTCTACCCATTGAACTTACTTCTCCGTGGCGTTAACCATTGTGGATTTAATTTAAAAATGAAAGTTACCCCTTAGAGGCTTCCATTGTTTTTACGACCAGCCTTCTCGTGCTCCTTAATCCACTTAGATTCCGCTGTAGGAAAACTAAGTGGGTCAAGGATGCTACGAATAGGGCTGATAATTCTGTTGGAGTGAGAAGCACATCGTGGGCACGACACTAGTTCTTTTGGGTCTTCCACAAGTGCTTCAAAGATGTGATCCTCACTACATTGAAAATCATACATCCGTAGAGGAGGCATCCTGGAATCCTTGGTTAATGTATGCTTCGAGGTTGATGATCATTGCAAGAACAGTCAATTGACCTTTCTTGAAGAAAAGTTCCTCAGCATCCTTAACATTTTCTACGGAATTAATTACATTGGCATTCTGCTTAAACTCATCAACGAATTGTGCCCAACCAGGCGTGCGGAAGAGTTCAAAGTAATTGTTGTAGTACAGTTCAGTTTCTTTATTCACAATTTCTCCTTATAAGTGGATTGTGTATACTCAAATTATATCATAAATAAAAGAAATAATCAATCTTTACTTTTCTTCTTCTTTAGTTCCTCTATTTCCTTCTTCAGCTTCTCAAGATCCTCCCTAATCCCATTAAACATGGAATTAATTTGATCAACGATATTTTGCATTTCTCTAGGGGTTAACATAAGTCCTCTTAATACCCATACCACTTGTTGCTGTTTTGGTAGAAGGTTATTGCTGACAGTGAAGTGATGCTTGCACTGGCTGCATAGTTAATTGGCTTTCTCTGCAAAAGGCTAGGTGTGCTGATTACAGAGACACTTTGGAGATCATTAGCCAGAAGGGCGGAAGTCCCTAAAGAGACTACTGTAGGCGTAGAGACCGTAGAAACACTTTGTAGATTGTCTGCTAGAAGAGCGTTGCTTTGGCTAATGCTTGGTGTAGATAATGAAGAAACACTTTGTAGATTATCTGCAAGCAGAACATGGACTTGCCCTACAGTAGGTGTAGATAATGAAGAAGTGCTTTGTAGATCATCAGCCAAAAGCACATGAGTCTGACCCAAGGTGGGTGTAGAGACACTGGAGGTGCTCTGGAGGTTGTCTGCAAGAAGATTATCAACATTAGAAAAAGCAGCTAAGCTCGGTGTGGATACCGAGGAAGTGCTCTGGAGATTGTCTGCTAAAAGACCATGAACCTGCCCCAAAGAAGGCGTAGAGAGTTGTGAAAGGCTCTGTAGGTCATTAGCAGTTAAGGCATCAGTACCTCCCGCAGCAACAGTTAACGCTGGCTGGCGTATGCGTAGCATTTAATTAATAGCTCTAGCTATATCAGAAAGCAAAGTAGAAACAAGATCATCGTAAAGCGCAAGCGCGGTAATAGCTTTGCCACCAGCAAAATAGTTGATTACGTTCGTACTATAGGTTGATCCGCTGCGTAAGATACGGAAAGCGTCGGCGTTTCTTGCAACTGAGGTTTGCGAGTAATTTGTAGTGCTCTTGTTGTTTCTCCAGTCAAAGTTGCTTGAGTTGTTTCTTGAGACGCACGCGAAACCTTTTGTCCAAGTGCTAACAGTTATGTTTCCGGTGTTTCTTGATCTGACAGTACTATTGTGTGTTTGCGCTTGATCATAGACAGTTCCACCAAAGCCCCAGACAGGGCTAGGGGTAACAGTGTCCAGCGTCGTCAGATTAACGGCAATGTGATAGTCGTCTAATGCTTCAGAAGCAGCTTGATAAGCCCCAGTGCCGAAAAACTTGCCCGTACCGTCTCCGGTAAAACCATTGCGCCTGTCGTAGTCGGCTGCAACAAAGTTGGTATTGGTAAGAGAGTTAATTGGTCCTTTCAAAACAACAAGAGCCCCCGTAAGCGTCCTTGCGCCCGACATAATAGCAACCAATGATAGTTTGTCCCAAAGACCAGAGGCTTTGCAGTTAATCACAAAGTTATTAATAGCTACTTTGACACCTGGCTCAAGCGAGGCATTATCAGAACGCTCAACTTTTCTGATGTACGTTAAAGCATCAGGGTCAACCCGACCCTGTATTAGCCTTTCATCAAAAAGAGTGACGCCACGGGGCATCAGCTTACGTCCTCATTGTAAGGTGTAATATAAATATCGTTATCCGCTGCGTTAAATGCAGTGCTGGCGTTATTAATAACACTTATGCGCAAAGAAAACGGGTAAAGCCTAACCATTGGGAAAATTACCACTTTAGCGCCACTAGCGTCATCTACAGAAGCCGTATAGACATCACCTGCAAATTTAGCCGTAGCTGCGTCTGTGCCATCACTGATATTAACCCTTAGACTGATATAAGCACCCGCAGCAGGGTCAAAAGTACCTAGCTTAACTGTTACTGCTGCGTATAAATTTTTGTTAGAACTATTGTCATAAGAAACTGGAGCAGATTCACCATTTGCGGCTAATCCGTCTAATTCGTTAATTACAATACTACTGGATCTGCTTGATGGAGTAGCCCACTTTGCAACTGCCATTACGGCTTACCTCCCCGTGCGATACCCACAGATCGAGCATCAACAAAAGTGTTATTAAATTCAGCCCAAGAAGGATATCTTTCAGTTTTAGAAAGTGCAAAAAGAATGTCCCTTTGTGCTGAAGTCAAAGTTCCTGCGACTACAAGGGCATCAATTTGTGCCCGAGTAGAAGCAAGTCCAATGTCCAGTTTTCCTGTTTCAACTACTTGAAGACCCCAACGCATCACAGGGTCAGTAGATGCTTTGATAGTATCAAGCAAAGCAGCTCCTTCCGTTGGTCCTAGAGCAGCCATAATCGAACCAGGACCAACATACGTGGTCTGCCAATCTACAATTACAGGCAAAGAAGTATCCGGCGCATTGAGGACAGTTGCTGCCTGCCAATCAGGGATACCCTGCATATCAGGTTCAGCAAGACGTTCTGCTAGTGTTTGACTCATGTTTTATTACACCGAAGTCGCGTCACGAATCGTGATGTCGATAGCGTCCAGAGTAAAGGTATTGCCATTAGTCACACTTTGGCTGCTGGTGAGAGATCCAGTAGCAATCAAGGTGTTTGAAGCATTGGTCAAAGCCCAATGGGAAGCCGTCCCAGAAGCCGTTACAGAGCCATCAGTAATAGCCGGTACCACCACCTTACGACCGTCCGTAGCACCGTTTGTAGGCGATCCTACGGTCATTGACGCCTTGTTTCCAAGAGTGTAGGTGCTGGTAGCCTGCGTATAGGTAGTCGGCTCCTGACTACAAATGTCAATACGAGTACCGTTGCTGGTAATGTAAGAGAGACCAGAGTCGTATACGTTATCAATAAGAAAAGCCATATTTATTCTTCCGCTGATTGAACAGTGATTGTATAACTTTGCATTTCGTTATTAATCACAATGAGTTTAGTTGGGTCTATTGCTGTTGAAGGAAGGTACACCGTAGCATCACTTCCTGTATTTACACCAAAGACATTATGTCCATTAATCAAATCTGTATCAACAATATAATACGGAGTCGTCGTTACTGCAACAAAAGAAACAGGGTTACTTGATGTTCTGGAACTTGAGAAAAGATAGTTTGTCTTCTCTGTGCCACCCAAGGCATCCAAGGGTAGTTCAATGCTGTATTCTTCTCCGTTTGTAAGTACAAAGACTATCTGCCCATCGGCGGCTTCATAGACACTCTCTACACCTACACCGTCTTGACCATCACTCCCATCCTTTCCTGGTGCTCCGTCAGAGCCATCCTTTCCAGGAACTCCCTGTGGTCCTTGCTTGCCCTGCGGACCAGGATCTCCACGCTCTCCCCGTTCGCCCTTGTCCCCCTTTGGACCTGGAGCCTTTGATATGGTTTGTAGTTTTTCATTTACTCTGTTATACAGGAACGATAACTTAAGGTCTGTTAACGTGCTCATGCAATGTTACTCTTGTGAGAGTTGCTGCATTAGCATGTCTTCAGTTTCTTTTTCCTTTGAAGCAGCCATTCGTTGGTTCTCAACGGACTTCTCTTTGATCTCAAGATCCTTTTGCTTAAGACGAAGATCCGCAATCTGCAAACGACGGTTAAATTCCTTGTCCTCAGCCTCACCTTGCTTAAGGTTCTTGGTTGCAACATCAATCTTCTTAAGTTCAAGCTCCGCAGGGATTGCCTGAGCCTCCACAGTGAGCTTGCTAGCCCGTGCAGAGGACTCCTGAGCCTGCGTTTGCAGAACTTGAGTCTGTGCTTGTTGAAACTGAAGCTGTGCTTGTTGCATTTGCTGCTGCATCTGCTGTTGCTGCGGGTTAGGCTGTGCAGCTTGCTCAATGGCAGCCAAAAGCTCCTCTCGATTGGACAGATTCATGTTGTCCACGACGGAACGAACAAGAATTGGGTAGATAGGGGAGTCCGGAGGCATAGTTTGGAGCAACTGAGTCAACTGAGTGACTTCGTACTCTCGTGCAATGATGCCAAGGGAGCTAGAAGCTACAAACTTGTAGTCACTAACGGGGTAGGACTCAGGATCAAACTGCATGTAACGCCAAGCAGCCTTCTCTACAAATGGGATAAGGAAGGATTGTTGAAAATTAATGAGAGTACGTTTGTGACGCTTAATGATAGCACCCAAAGACATACTAATGCCAGCAGCAGTTGCTTCACCATTAACTTGTCCTGCGATCCCAGCCGAATCCACAGCTCCAGTAGCCTGTTGCACCATCTGCTGAAGAGCTTGCGATTGTGCAAACGTAATTTGGTTAACTTGTCCAAAATTGAAAGGACTAAGGATTTCACGAGGGTCTCCATTGGTGAGGATAATCTTACCTGGACGAATCTCAGGCTTTGCTCCACGAGGCAAACGAGTGGCGTCCATAGCCATCATAGGATGCACTGTGAGGGCGAGTGCGTCGATACGAGCACGTAGCTCCGTGTCCAGTGCCTTCTGGCTGTTGTAGCCCTTCTCACAGACCCCACGACCCCAGAAACGGCTAGGTACGATGTCCCAAGGGAAGGCAATGACGGGGCGATCCTGCATCATGTAAGGATTGGGCTCTGCCTTGAGCAAAACACCTTCATTGGCAATGACTACGATTGCCTCAATGTACATGGAGTCGGAGTCCTCTCCTGCATCTTCGGAGAGTTTGATAATTTCAGCATTGTCCTCTACGGACTCAAGCAACTTACGGGGCACAAGACCATAGTATTTGGTCAAACGGATCTTATCGTCGTTGTAAACAGTCAGATCTTGGTCAGGTTCAAGGTCAGTATCGGAAGGAGCATCGGCAATGTACACATCGGAGTACACACCCTTCTCCTGAAGCAGCTCTACTTGATGACGAGAGACAAATTCATCAATGGCACACCCCATAGCCTCTTCAATGCTGGTGGCTACAGGGTCAATGAGGAAGTTATTGGGCATCACAGGGCGAAGTTTGACGACAGTACGGTCCTTGATGTTGACACCTACAGCCTGAAGCTGTCCGTCCATCAAAGGCTGCGTAGCAGGAGCCATTTCCTTCTCTTCGGAGATGGTGATTTCAGCAATGCCAGTACCAAACACAGCAGCATTGATCAAACATTCAGCCACTGCCTTACGTACTTTGGTTTTCTCAAAGTCTTCGGAGAGTTTATTGCGAAGATACTGGATGTCCCTACGGTCAGGATCATTCATATCGTCCGTAATATCAAACCACTTGCCTCGACCAAAGGTGGCTTCCTCAAGCTCAGCCACATTGGACTCCACTGCCTGCTGAAGTGCAGGGGCAATGATGCGTGAACGCTCGGAAAGACGCTCTACGTCGTCAGCAGACCAGATTCCACGCCACAGACGGTAGTATTCGTCGTGCTTAAGCTGGTAATTGCTTTCGTAGTGGTCACGCCATTGTTGGCACTTGTCAAGAACCCAAGAAGCAAGATCTTGCTCTACGAGGAGTTCTTCAGTTTCAGCAGTATAGTTTTCAAGCATTACTTAATATCCCGCTACAAGATCAAATTCTTCCCATTCGTCCACTTCAAAGTCATAAGAATAACACACTTTTGCCAATTGGTCAATATAGGCAAGACTATCTATCAAGTCATCATGTGTTAGAACGGAGGGGAATTGCATCAATTGGTCAATGAACTTAATGTTCCACTCACCTTCATTGAGAATAACCCTTCCATGTTCAAATCTACCCTGCAATGCGTGGACAACTCGGGTTGTTTTGTTGGTGTTCCCGTGGGTTAGCTCTTCTACCCTAAAGAACAAATTGTGTTTTTTCATCATATCAGTCAAAGGGGACATGATTGCTTGCTTGGCAATCCCCTTCTCAATACCCACAGCAATGGGTTTGTACTTTTGAACAGCCCAAAAGATGTTTCTGATGGTCTCATCAAAGGACCATCTGCCACTTTTGATCTCTCTAACCCACCAAAGTCCCTCATCGGTGACCTTTACGATGGACATTGCTGAGTCATCAAGACGTTTCTTCTTTGCTTTACCTTCCTGTTCAAAGCCTGCAAGGTCAATGGAGATATAATAATCACCCCCTTCAGGCTCCTCAGTGTCAAACTTCAGCCAGGACTCCTTGAAAAGCTCTGATTCCTTGGCGTTAAAGGACGCCATGAACTCTTGGTTGAAGATATGGGTTGACATTGACTTCTTTGCATTGTCAATTTCTTCCTTATCGAGCATTTCATTGTCGTAGCTGGTGAAATGATAGGCAGCCCAATCGGTATCTTCCGCCTTGTCTGCATAAGCAAAGAGTTCATAAAACCAGTTTCTACCTTCAGGGGTACCAATGAACACTGCTTTGCCCTTTTGGTCAGCCAAAGCAGGTCTAATGATCTCTTCCCATACCGAGGACTTCATAAAAGCAGCCTCGTCCAGTACAGCCAACTTCAAGGAAGCACCTCGCATGGTGTCCGGTCTATCTGAACCCTTGAGGGAGATCATGGAACCGTTGATTAATGTAATCTGTAGGTTATTTACATGGGAGGATCTAATCACAGGCCTTGCTAAGTCATGCAACAAAGACCACATGATGTCCCTGGCGTTGCCTTGAGTAAGACCTATGTACCACACTTCCCCTGGCTTGGAGTCAAGGGCAGCTACAATCATTCTCCATGCAGCATATCTTGACTTACCACAACGTCTACCGGCAGCAATGACCTGGAAACGCTCATTGTTCTTCCAGACTGTCTGTTGCCACTTGAGTAGCTTGACGTTGAGTTCAGTCATCAGAAGGTGAAGTTAGTGGCTTGGTGGGGGTAAAGGAGGAAGGAGACAATACAGGTAAACGTGCTTCCTGCTTCAGGGGTGATGGTCATGTAATCACCATCCGTCATAATCAGGAAAGACCCCAAAGGACCACCAAACTGAACAAAGTCAGAAGCACCTACTGATTTACCACCAAGAAAAGTAATGGTTGATCCATCGTGCCAAGCAGAAGTCACTGCTTTAGTGGAGCCACCAATGTTGGAGATAAACAACATAGTGACTTCAGCATGGTAACCCGTAGGTACCGTCAGGATAGTATTGGATATACCTGCTGTTAGATTCTTGCCAATACTATACTTCATTACTTGCAATCACCTTGGCAATGTAATCCATTCTCTTAACCACACCATCATTAGTGTTGTTAAGTTTTCTTTGATTGTAGTCGTTGTTATTCAAGAACTCTTTAGCAGCCTCTTTGAACTTACCTTGGTTAAACAACATACGGGTCTTTCTGGACTGTTGCCAGTCTCCCCTGTACATGGCACTTAGGATCGCTGCTTGAGTCTCCTCATTGAGAAACTCAAATTGAGGAGTGAGGTCTTTGGTTTGTCTTACAAAGGATTCATACACTTCAGGGAATGGTTTATCAAGATAAAACCTTGTTTGACCCACACCTTTGGTTATCACACCCTTATCGTCCTTGTATTCACCATCACAGTACCCCTCATGGAGGATTATGGTTTCCATAGGGAGGGGCAAGGGCTTCTTTAGATTGTACACTTCACAGACCTTATCAACTGCTTTTTGACCATGGTAAATCTTAGGTTTCAAAGTATTCACCGTCTACAGCGTCCTGGGAGGGGTCTATGTCTAATGTATCACCTTGGTCTGTTGAGGAGGATACAAGACCTGAGATGTTGATTGTGATTGCAGACTTTCCATTGTTCTTTTGAATCTCCTGCTCAAAAGCAGAGACAGGTAGCATTCTATCCATAAGTAGTTTCCATGCTGCTGCTTGGTTCTTATGGTCATCATTCAGTGCTGCATTAAAAATAGAGTCAAGAACTTTAGCTGACTTAGGGGAGGCAAGCATCCTTTGCTTGTACTCATTGATGATTGCTGCATCACCCTTTGGTCTCCCCACAGGTCTGGGCTTAGGCTTTAAGGAAGCCTTTGGGGGTCTACCCTTGGTGGTCTTTCTGGTGATGACACCCTTCTGAGGTGTAGAAGACACAACCCCTTCTGGGATGACAACTAAATCAGTTTCTATTTCGTTTGACATGGGCAATAGACCCCCTAGTAGTATCTTAAGTGGGTCTTAAGTTATCCATTAAGTAGTTACTTAGTATTTATTCTTTAAGGTTTATTCTTAAAGGTTACTCTTATAGTTACTCTAAGAGTTACATCAAGAGAACTCTAAGAGAACTCTTATAGTCTTACATGTGTATATATACTTTTATTATAGCATATTTTTAAGTTAAAGTAAACACCTAGCACTACCTTTTTTTATACACCAAAGTTCTCCTTTTGTTCTACACGGCATATCACTACATATAGTGTTACTTTTACTTTTACACACAATAGGTTGTATTAACCTAATAGGTTAGTCTACTATTGTTCTAACACAGGTAATAACAGGAAATACCAGAGTAAATTCCATTGTGATACCAAAGTAAACTTGATGGGTACTTGATGGGTACTTGATGGGACTAGAGGGGTGTTTTTCTAATTTACTCTTTTGCAAACCTAAGTGCCTACTACAATAATTATCATGTGCTTACCCGCCCCCCCGCCCCCTCGGATTGTTATGTTATAACATTACATTCGCCAGGCCACGCAAGATGCACCTCGATCCCACCTTGGACCTCCCAAGGGAACACAAGGGACCACAAGGGGGCTGCACTTGGGTGGGCTTGGGTAGACTTGGGTGGCTGAAGGGGCGAGTGTGAGGGCTAATGTAGCAGCCTACAGTGCACCCCTTGAGCCCCCTTGAGCCCCCTTGAGCCCCCTTGAGCCCCTTCAGGCACACAAGACACGCGGGAGGAAGAAGACACGCAGTACTAGCGTTTCTGATAGTACCAGTCAGGAAGGCAAAGCCTCAGAATTGTGTCTGGTTTGGTGTATTTGATAAGGGGTAGATGATGGATGAGAGAGTAGAGAATCTGGTTAAGGCAGTGAAACAGCATGCTTTGGAACACTACGGCCGAGAAGGCTGGGATTATATTGTGGAATGCTGGTCCGATGGTGAAATCGCAGAAGCTGTAAAGCATTGTCGAAAGGTAAACACTGCACTACGCGTGATGCGAAAAGAAGCAATTTTCTTTGATACCATGCGAAAGGATGGATGTATTTAACTTTAACTGATCGGGTGCCGCACTGGCAGCCACTACGGAGACGAGAGATGACCAAGATCGAAGCACGCGAGATTGCGACCGCCAAGATGGCGAAGGCACACGGAATGGACGACATGGCTGCGCGTACTCTGTCTGGAGTGTACCGGGCGGCGATGAGCAGCAAGACGCAAGCCGAGGTGCTGGCTCTGGCTGTCGCGATGGGAATCGAAAATCATGAAGACTTCATCATCTGAACAGAGGGTAAAGACAATGGTAAAAGTATCGATGATTTTTGTGATGGTTGCTAAGGAATGCGTCGCAATGCAATGCAAGACTCGTGATCCAGCATCGTG
>Ga0208856_1000091_pt1 | contig 39441 bp, 33 predicted proteins | sample LakMenEpi13Jul12_FD_150690 | JGI IMG/M metagenome (GOLD analysis project Ga0208856, IMG submission 150690) | Freshwater microbial communities from Lake Mendota, WI - 13JUL2012 deep hole epilimnion (SPAdes) | ecosystem: Environmental > Aquatic > Freshwater > Lentic | place: Lake Mendota, Madison...
GTGCCTTTTGACAACTAACCAGGATGGAGCCCCGGGATGAATCGGGTTGGAATCGGCCACGATACACACAGGCTTGAAGCAGGAAGAAAGCTAATTCTAGGCGGGATATTAGTTGAATACCCTCGTGGATTAGCTGGCCATAGCGATGCCGATATTGTGTTGCACGCCCTTACGGATGCGATACTTGGTGCTGCTGGGCTTGGGGATATTGGCGATGCCTTCCCCGATACCGATGCTGCCAATAAAGATGTGGATTCATCAATCTTTCTACAACATTCGCTGGCTCAAATTGCAACTCTGGGCTGGCATCTTATCAATGTAGATGTCATTATTTTTGCTCAGGAGCCAAAATTGGGAATGGTGAAATCTCGTATCAGAGATAATCTAGCCCGATTGCTTTCTTTGGATGGCTCGTGTGTGAATGTTAAGGCGAAGACCGGTGAAAAAGTTGGTTTTATTGGAAGGGTAGAGGCAATGAGTTGCCAGGTGGTGGTTCTTTTGGGTCGTTCCTAGAGTGGAACAGGTCGTTTAGTAAAGGATTATGCATGCAGATTAAAGTTTACAATACGCTAACACGCCAAAAAGAAGATTTTCAAACAATGCAACCCGGTAAGGTTGGCATGTATGTTTGTGGCCCCACGGTTTACAAACCAAGCCATGTTGGGCATATGGTTGGCCCCGTCATCTTTGATACCATCAAGCGCTACCTTTCTTATCTTGATTATCAGGTCAACTTTGTTGTTAACATCACCGATGTTGATGACAAGCTGATCGTCGAATCAAAAAAACAGAATACTACGGTGACAGAACTCGCTGAAAGGGTGACTGCAGATTATCTTTCCAATCTTAAGAAACTTCAAGTTACGGGCATTGATCACTTTCCCAGAGCGACGCATTATATTGGCGAAATTCAATCGATGATCAGCGGCTTGATCGAAAAAGGATTTGCTTACGCATCGATGGGGGATGTCTATTTTGATGTTTCCAAAGATGAAGATTATGGAAAGCTTTGTAACCGGGATCCTGAACAACTTGAGGCGGGCGCCCGGATTGAAATTAATGAACGAAAAAGGAACCCCGGTGACTTTGCGCTTTGGAAAGGCGCTAAGCCAGGCGAACCGATGTGGGATAGCCCCTGGGGATCTGGAAGGCCAGGCTGGCATATCGAATGCTCTGCCATGAGCATGAAATTATTGGGCGAATCTTTCGATATGCACGGGGGAGGGCTGGATTTACAGTTCCCGCATCATGAAAATGAACTGGCGCAATCCGAGTCATTCACAGGAAAAACCTTTGCACGATACTGGCTTCATAACGGGTTGATGAAGACAGGCGACAAGAAAATGTCGAAGAGCGAAGGTAATGAAATAGTAGTTACCGAGTTGTTGAAAAAGCATCAGCCAGAAACCCTTAGGTATTTGCTTTTAACCTCGCATTATCGCAGCCCTATTGAATATAGCGAAGATCGCTTGCTGGAACTGCGTAGGTCTCTTGAATCTTTTTATCGGTTCTTTGATCGAGTTAAACGCATCAGTGGTAATAGTTTTTATCAGGTTGTTGGTAAGTTTAAGCACCAGCCTACGCCTCAGGGTCTTTCAGCTTTTCTTGGTGAAATTTATAAGCTTCGAGATGCTTTCCTGGATGCATTCTCAGACGATTTTAACTCTGGTGGTGCGCTGGGTACCTTGCACGAATTTCTGAATGCTTTAAATCGCTTTGCAAATCAATCGAAGATTGAAACCCCCGAGGCCATTCCCGAAGCCAAGGCTGAATTCCTTACTGCTGTTAGTGTTTTCAGGGAAATCACTCAGATTCTTGGACTGTTTCTTGAACCACAAGAAGCTGCATCCGCTCAAGGTGATAATCAGTTGATGGATGGGGTGATGACTCTCCTGATCGATATTAGGGCTGAGGCTAGGAAGGCAAAGAATTTTGCCTTGGCTGATCTGGTTCGTAAAAGGCTGACCGAGTTAAACATCACTTTGGAAGATCGGCCCGGAGAAACCGGCTGGCGCGTTGGGCCTTAAACAGCCTTTCATTGGCTTTTCATGGAAGAACTCATGGCGATTGCCTCTTCAAACATCCGTGAATTACAGCCTCAGACCTTTACACGAGTTCTGGGGATTGATCCTGGGTTGCAGGTTACTGGGTATTCAGTTTTGGAGAAAGTTGGGCAGGGCGCCAAGCTTCTTGAAGCTGGTATCATTTCCACCAAAGATTCGGGAAGCAAATTACTCCATGTTCGGATAGCTTCCCTTTACGAAAGTTTGATGGAAATTATCGAACAATTTAAACCTCAATCCATGGCTGTGGAACAACTTTTTTCCCATTATAAACATCCCCGTACTGCGATTTTAATGGCTCACGCCAGGGGGGTAATTCTCCTTGCTGCTGCCCAATACAAATTGTCTGTCACCAGTTATAATCCTACCCGTGTTAAGAAATCTTTGACAGGCAGTGGTAGGGCAGGGAAGTTGCAAGTGCAATGGGCCATTCAAAGGGAATTAGGGTTGGTAGATTTGCCTGAACCTCCCGATGTTGCAGATGCAATGGCGATCGGCCTTACTCATATTCATGCAATTTCCATAGAGAAGCCGGAGCTTTTATGATTAGCAAGATCACCGGCATATTGAACAAGGCCGAAGAAGAGGAAGCACGAATTCAAGTTGGGGCCTTCGAATATCAAGTCCTAGTTACCGAATTGGTCCGCAGGCAGATACAAGATCGTATAGGGCAGGAAATATCTCTTCATACCCTTCATTTTTTTGAGGGTAATCCCGTCCAGCAAGGTCGTATGATCCCAAGATTATTGGGCTTTCTTCATGAATCTGACATGAGTTTTTTTGAACTTATTTGTACCGTGGATGGCATTGGAGTTCGTAAAGCAATTCGGGTAATTGCTATGCCAGTCGACCAGATTGCTGACGCCATCCAGCGTTCGGATACCAAATGGTTAACGACATTGCCTGGGATAGGGCCAGCGATGGCGGAAAAAATTGTTGCGGGTCTGCGGAAAAAAGTTGCTACCTTTGCTTTGGCCCATGGAGGGTTGAAAGCCATTTCTGGTGGCCCAGATACAGGCAATGACAAGATTTTTGCAGATGTGTTTAACGCATTAATGGCGCTTGGTTTGGGGCCTTCCGAGGCCAGGCTACGCATCGATAAATTAATTGCATCGGGCAAGATACCTGCCTCTGTTGAAGATGCGATCAATGCTGTTTTCAAAGGTTCCTGATTTGGAACTGAAAGATTAAATTATGGCTCGACAACCGATACTTCAGCCCGATGCATCAAAGGACCCGAAAGAACACGACTCGGCGTTACGTCCTCGTTGGTTGCGAGAGGTGATTGGTCAAAAGGCGGTAGTGCAAAGATTACAGATAGTATTAAAGGCATGTAAGAAACTAAAGGAACCGCTTTCACACATGCTTTTTGATGGCCCCCCGGGTTTGGGGAAAACTACCTTTGCAACCGTTTTACCAAATGAAATGGGTACGGCTTTGCAGCTAACTTCTGGGCCGGCTTTGACGAAACCAGCGGACCTTCTTCCTTTCTTAACCAACTTGGAAGAGGGCTCGATTCTTTTCATTGATGAAATCCATCGCCTTCCCAGAACGGTTGAGGAATTTATTTATCCTGCAATGGAAGATTTTCGGGTTGATATCGTTTTGGGCGAGGGCATGAACGCCAGAACGATCAGCCTAAAGTTAAAGCGCTTTACCTTAATTGGAGCAACCACCCGCAGTGGGATGCTTTCGAGCCCATTGCGTGACCGCTTTAAGATGCATGAGCATTTGGAGTTTTATTCGCCTGATGAACTTGCAGAAATTCTGGTGATCAATGCCAAGAAGTTAAACACACCAATTACTGAAGAGGCAGCCCAAGAAATCGCTATTCGAAGTCGTGGTACCCCGAGAATTGCTAATTCTAGATTGTGGTGGACCAGGCATTTTGCTGCAAGTGAGGGGGATGGGAGTATTGATTTGGCGATTGCTAAAACAGCGTTAGAGATGGCAGAGGTTGATCGAGCGGGATTAGATAAACAAGATCGCAGATACTTGGAAACACTTATCGGAGTTTTTGCAGGGGGCCCCGTTGGTATCGAAGCTTTAAGCGCTACCATGAATCTTCCAGTCGATACACTCAGTGATGAAATAGAACCCTACCTGCTAAGGGAACAATTCACCATTCGAACTCCCCGAGGCCGCATCGCTACTAGCAAGGCATACAGCCTTCTTGGAAAGGAAGAGCCAGTCAAAGAATTGAAGGAAGACGATACAAATTCTCAGCCTTCCCTGTTTTAACCATAGTGTACAAACGATCAAAAATTGTGTATTTAAAATGGATTTTAGTAGTCATTCCAATTATTCAACATAAAATTTCCCTATCTTGTTATGCTATTTCATTTAATGTAAAGTAATTATTTACATATATTTTTGTTTTTGTTATAGTTCTGCTAGCAAGATTTAGTTTGGAGACGGTTCTAAACTAACACTTAATGTCTAAGTTGAGAGATGTGGATGGCGAGAACGCTAACCCTAATGTTTCGCAGAGACCCTTCCAAAGATCGTTTGGAAGAAAAGATTCCTTTTGAAGGCTATAATATTTTATGGCCCGATGGAACCGCTGCGGAACTCGCAATTGACGCACTTTGTAAGCACGGCCAACGTTTGCTTGGTTTGGGCAAGTACTTACAGGGTTGCAATGAAAAAATGATTGATATGAAGTTCTTTCCTTTAAAAGGTAAGGATGATCCTCTTACGCGAATCCCTGGTCATAGGGTTCGTCGCTTTTATCTCCACAAGCAAGATAACTCGGGTAGGGTTCATTTTTTTGATGGTACACCAACTTCTGTGGTTACCGTAATCGGACGAGATGAAATTGAAGTTGTTGATTGGTTGGGTTTGGGGACCATGACGGAAAACGAGATTCAATGGTTTGATCTCGCCGCAACACCTTCCGAAGCTGACTTCAGAGTTGAAATTGACGAAGTTAAGGAAGCAACTCCATTGACCGATGTAAAGTCTTATGTTGAAACGACATGGGATAAAACTCTTGCAGAATCATCTTGGCAGAGACGCTAGATTTAGCCGCCAATTGCATGCATTGTTCTTATGGGCTTGATAAATTCTTTTGTATTAAACTGATGGCCAGCCCATTTAGAAATAACACTCGTTTCTAACATCCTTAAAATGCTTTTTTCATCCACTTCTGGTCTAAGAAATGGCCTTATGTCTATTTCTTCCAAGGCAAAGAGGCAGTTTCGCAGCTTTCCCTCGGCAGTTATTCGAATCCGATTGCAGCTTTGGCAGAAGGGTTTGGATACCGAGGCTATTATGCCAACTTTACCTTTGCCATCTTCATAAACAAATTCCATGGCGGGCGCCATTGGGTCATAATTGGTTGCAGGCACCAATGGACCCACTTCTTTATCGATTTTTTCTAGGATTTCGTGGGCAAGCATTACCTTTGCCTTTTCCCAAGGGTTGGCCCCTATGGGCATATATTCAATGAATCGAATTTCTATTTGCTTCTCGCGGGCAAATTTCGCCAAGCTAACTACTTCGTCGTCGTTGACCCCATTGATGCAAACGGTATTTAATTTGATACTTTGAAATCCGGCATTTATGCCCGCATCGATGCCTTCGAGTGTTTGCTCTAAGCCATCCCTTTTACAAAGATCCTTAAATCGATCTGGGAGCAAGGTGTCGAGGCTAATGGTGATGCGGTTTAAGCCTGCCTGTTTTAAAGCCACAGCTTGGCTCTTTAGCAACATTCCGTTGGTGGTAAGGCTAAGATCCTTAATTTCGTTTATCTGTGATAGGAAGCCCACCAAGGTCGAAAGATCTCTGCGTAGGAGAGGCTCGCCCCCGGTAAGCCTTACTTTGTTGATCCCCCGGGATACTGCGATTTTTACAAAGGCAGTGATTTCTTCAAAGGAAAGCAGTTCCTTACTATCGAGAAACTGAACATCTTCGGGCATGCAATAAACGCAGCGTAAATTACAGCGGTCGGTAACACTAATTCGAAGGTTATTGTGGATCCGCCCAAAAGTATCTACGAGATTGCCAGAGCTTGCAATTTGAGAAAGGTCTTTATTATTGAGGGGGTCGTGTATTGGTAGGGGATTCATTGGTTTCCAAGGCTGTTGGATCGTTTGATTTAATTTTTAGGATGAATCCAGTTAGACACACCTTTGGGGCTGGTTTCCTTTTTCCAAATCGGAACCACTTCTTTTATCTTATTCATTATTTGCTGACATGCAGCAAAGGCATCAGCACGATGGGGGCAACTTACGCAAACAGCAATACTTGTTTCACCGGGATGAAGAATGCCCAAGCGGTGAATAATTTCGATTTTTTGAGTGGCCCACTTGGAAGCAGCTTCTTCAGCGATTTCAAGCAGTGATTTTTCAGCAAGTGGAGCAAAGGCTTCATATTCCAGGAACAAAGTCTGTTCATTTCCAGTAATTTCCCTGACGGTTCCGAGAAAAAGTACGATCGCCCCGGCCGACTTGGTTCGACAATTTTCAACCATTTCTTCGTGTGCAATAGGCTCATTCGTTAATTTGATTCGCATGCTCATTAAACCTTATCCACCACTAACTGCTGGTAAAAATGCCACTTCATCATTTTCGACAAGAAGAGTATCCGTAAGAACTAATATTTCGTTTACCGCAAAGGCAGCCCTGATAGCTAGGCTTTCAAGCTGTGGAAATTTTGAAATTAGTATCGCTCTTAATTCTGCAATACTAGTGAGGGCGGGTATTTGCATTTCCAAGCGGTTTTGGCCCACAATATCTCGCGCCCCTGCAAAGAATACAACGGAAATTTTAATCATGGTAACCTTTTTTTGCTATATTGGGCACCATTTTCGATAATCCAGGCATTAAGCCGTAAGCAAGTGCCAGTAATTGTGCAGGGTGCAGGGTTTGTTTGTTTCCAACGTCCTCCATTTGGATTCTACAGGCACTACATTCGGTGGTTCCCAATACCAAATTTGATTGTTCAAGATGGCTAAGCATGGGCTGCCCAATGCTCTTTGAAAGGCTCAAATTGGCAGACTTAAGCCCAAAAGTTCCGGCCATTCCTGAACAAGAATCTGTTAAAGCTTCGATATGGAGTTGGGGAATCAGCCCAAGAAGTTGTGAGGTCACCAGAGGTTGGCCCAAAGCCTTGAGATGGCAAGGGACATGTTGCCCGACTCTTAAATCGACGGGGGCGAAATCAGTTTTTAGCAATCCTTGCATATGAAGGTTCCAAAGGAAGCTGGTGAATTCTTCCACCTTGCTAGCAACCAAATCCACATCGGGATCTTCTAAAAGTCGCCCGGCATCCTGCTTGAAAAAAAGCGCAGCGGTGGGTTCCGAACAAATGATGGGGTAACCTTCACGAGCTAAATCAGCAAAGATTCTGACATTTTGCCGTAGGGCGGCCCTTGCATAATCAATATCCCCTTGGGCCAGTGGCGCCATACCACATCCCACTTGACCTTCAGGAACATGAACTTCGATACCGTTGTGATGCAGGATGGCAACAATTGCTTCGCCAATGGAAGGGTCATGGTAATTGGCAAAGATATCAACAAAATAGGCTACTTTTGGTTTTGCAGGAGATGGTTTTTTTGTCCAACCTTTTTTCTTGGCCCTTTTAATGAAGTTTGATCGGGCAAAAGGAGGAATCTTTCTTAATCGCGAAATCCCAAACAGTTTTTCGATCAGCCATCTTGAAAAGATATTTCCCAATATCAAGTTTGAAAGTGGCGCAAGCATACTGCCTAAGGATGAAAAAAGTTCAGTACGAGATAAAACCCAATCTGATCTCTCGATGGAATGCATTTCAACATTGGCAACTTTTGCTTCGAGCATTAAGCCCGGAATATCAACATGGGAAGGGCATTCAATTGCACACATTCTGCAGTTGATACATAAATCGGAAATATCCCGCATCTCTTCAGAGCTGAATAACTGTTGATGTTTAGGTGAACCCAAGAGCATTCGGGCGAGGTTTGCCTTGGCTCTGGGGGTGGCGTGTTCATTTTTAATCACACGGTTCGTGGGGCACATTCTTTTTGTACTACTTTGAGTTTTGCAAAGCCCACATCCATTGCAATGCGAAGACTCAATTAACGGGGAGTTTTCTTTCCATTTTAGTATTGGTTGTAAGCTGATTACAGGCTCTATGTTTGGTTCTGGTTGGTTTTCAAGGTCGCCTAGGCTGCGAAAGGGCCAAATTGGAATTTCGGAAGAAGTTCCTACAACCTTTCCAGGATTGAATTGGTTGTATGGATCAAATAAATCTTTGATTTTTCGAAGGGAGGGCAGCACCCCCGCAGAGATTTTCGTTTGCCAAGGTAAACGCGATAAACCCAGTGCTTCCTGACAGGATAAAGCTCCACCAAAATCTTGCACTAGCCCATAAACTTTATCTGCTAATGACCATAGCCTTGCGCTCTCTTTTCTTTTTTGTGGGGTGCCCAGCACCCTAAGTTGTACCTGGCCTGTACCGGGGCAAATGGCATATATCGCAGTTGATTCATGATCTTTTAAAACATTGGTAAGCTGCTCAAGAAACAGCCCGAGATTTTCTCTTGGCAAAACCAAATCATCGATGAACTGCAGAAATGTTTCAGGGCCCTTAACTCGGGCTAGTGCTTTTAATGCGACTTCCCTAAGCCTCCAAGGGTTGGGCGTTATAGCATCTAGGCATTGATAAGCTCGTATGGGTATAACGCCTGTGGCGGAGATTGATTTTTCAAATGCAGCCAGAGAAGTGGTTTGATTGACCCCTGAAAAACACACAAGTAAAACAGCGTTGGTGTCTGGATGAATCCATTCTGCACAAAGGTTATCGTTAGCTTTGGCAAGGCTGAAAAAACGGTGTTCAAGAATGTCGCAAAGATCAGGCGAATGTTGTAAGGCGTAGTGGGAAGCCTCTAAGCATTCCTGAAGCGTGGTAAAGCAATAAAGCCCCCATTGAGGGCTTTGGTGTTTTTCGATCACCCGTATTTTGGCAGCGAGAATAATACCCAGTGTTCCCTCGGCCCCCAAAAAAACTTGATGCAAATCTTTATTCTTGGATTTGATTATTTCGCATAGGTTGTAATTTCCATGTGGGAAAGGCAATGTGGAAAAAGCTGGGAGAAGTTCTTCTTTTTGTTCTTCTAGAATAAAGGAAAAACCCTCTTGTAGGATTTCCATGCGGGATACTTTTTCCTTCGCAGGTTCACTTCCTAGGGCTGGTGATTCAAACCAACTAATCGACCCATCATCTAAAACGACTTTTAATGCAGTGACATAATGCCTCGGATGTTTGTCCGCAAGAAGGAAAGGGCCGGCGGCATCCGAAGATAACCAGCCTCCTAGCGAGCGTTCTTCATTCCAAGGCGCAGAGGGAATTCTGAACTGAGTGTTCGTAATAAAATCAGAAAGCTGTTTGATTGTTACACCGCATTCAGCATGAAGAATTCCATCCTCAAGGCTGATGATATTTTTGAAATTTTGGGATAGATCGATGACGATACCATTTCCCAGAGCTGCGCCACTAGTTCCCGTTCCCGAACCTCTGGGAATCAGAGGGATTTTTTTTTCAAATGCATACTTTACCAGTGCGCTTACTTCTTCCTGATTATTAGGAATAACAACTGCAAGAGGGGTTACTTCAAATGGCGAAGCGTCACAGGAATATAATTTTATCGACAGGAAATCGATCAGGATTTTTCCCGTGATGATGCCTTTAAGGTCATCGAAAATCATTTCTTGTATAGCTGGATCCTGAACCAATGCTTTTTACCCCTGATTAACTGCTAAAATTTAGGCTACTATTGCTTTAATAAAGTTTCCACTTATACGATGAGAAAGCGCAATGTCTTGTTGGCTGTGCTCCTTGATTTTTCTTTAAAATTACTTTGAGTTATAAATTCTCGATTCGTTTACAATACAGTCACTTTTGATTCAAACCTTTCAGTTTGCTTTTAACTAAACTATGCGAAAGACATTATAATTATAATTGTATGTTTTGATTGGTGTTACACTTAACTTTTTTCCATGTGGTTATTAACGATTATTATGAAAGCCTTCATTATTGTTTTAAAAGGGGCCAATACAGCTTTTCTGCCTTGCTATGGCAATAATTGGACTCAAATGCCAAATATGAATGTCATTGCTGCACAAAGTCTGGTTTTGGATCATTATTATTGCAGTAGTTACGAAGAGGGTGAAATACGAAAGGTATGGCTTGGTGGGGATTTTCAAACGCCACATCATTTACCAACTAATTTGCCAAGTTGGGCTGAATCTTTAAAAAATAATGGTTGGATCACCGACTTTATAGGCGCAGATAAGGATACTTTAAGCTTAAACTTCTCTTCCAATTTTACCGGTAAAACGCTGCTAAGATCTTATTCTTCGACCCCGCTCGCTTATCATCAGGCAATGATCGAATCAGCAAGTTTTAAAAAACAGGACCAAAACTCTCTGGTTTGGATTGAGGTGCCTTCATTGCTTCCACCGTGGGATGCAGGGAAAGATTTTTTAGGACCCGTTCAGGAAGAGTTGCAGGATTATTTTCTTAATCGCGAAGAGGTTGCGGAAGATGAGGAGTTTCCCGCGCCAATACTAAACCCTGGAGAAGATTTTAAGCCAAGCGATGATAAAGAATATCTAGCATTGGCAGCAGGATGTGCAGCCGCTTGGGCCGCGGTGGATGATATGCTGGGTGCAATGGTGGCCTCAATTCAAGAGAAGTATGGCGAGGAAGATTTTAGCATCATAATAACATCAGATAGAGGAAGTGCGACTTCGCAGCATGGGGTTTTTGGCACCAAACCAGAATGGCTTTACAGTGAATTTGCACACCTACCATTTTTGATTTATCAGCCTAAGTCTGGTAAGGGTGGGCAAAGACGAATGGGATATTTTCAGGATGTTGATTTAGCGCCAACTTTGGCGGATATTTGCGGTATTTCCTTTGAAGGATACAAAGGCAAATCAATCATGCAAACAAAGTTTGTGGAAGAGGGTGGCAGGAAATTTGCCTGCACTCATGATTCGCAAACGGGTTCAAAAGTTATGAGAACACATTCTAGGGCTTATTTTCTAAAGCCCTCCGAACTTGATAAATCAGACCCTTTGATTAAGTATTTTGTTTTGCCTGATGATATTTTAGAGATTAATGACATTTCTAAAACCGAACTTGCGTATCAGGAAAAAATTGGTGAATCAATTTTGCTATTGGAGAAGGATGGCCTTTTAGCACAGGAAAAAATCGAAGCTTTATTGGCGAATTAACCTGGTGGCCAACTTAGATTTCTGCCACCTAGCAAATGCATATGAATGTGGGGCACAGTCTGCCCGCCGGTTTCTTTGCAATTAATGACCAACCTATAGCCTTTTTCCAAACCAAGATCTTTTGCAATCTTGGTTGCAACCAGATGAAGATGCCCCATGAGTTGTGCGTCTTCTGGCATTAAATCAGCGTGCGTTTTTATTTCTTTTTTTGGAATTATAAGAATATGAACAGGCGCCTGCGGATTTATATCGTTAAATGCAATGCATTCACTATCTTCATGAATTATGGTTACTGGAATTGCCTTCGAGATGATTTTTAAGAATATGTTTTCACTTAGCATTGTTGGTCCCCTTGTGTTATTGAATAAACTACCAAATTTTAGAAAGACTTCGAGAACTTTATGAGCCAATTTCAGGGTGCGACGCCGACATGGGTGGTAGGAATGGATGAGGCCGGCTATGGTCCAAATCTAGGCCCTTTTGTGATGGCAGGAGTAACTGCGAAGTGGAAGGGAGAGGGCGATTGGGTTGAAGCTTTTAAAAACCTTTCTCGATCTGCCAAGAAAAAACAGGACTCCAAGCCCTTGGTGGATGATTCGAAAAAAGCCTATGCAAAAGAAGGGCTCGAAGGGTTGGAAAAAACTGTCGCTTCATTCTTTAATACCAAGGAAACACTCGGGGCCTGGCTTAATGAAAAGTCTGTTTTTGGGATAACTGATCTAGCTCAAGAATCTTGGTTTAAACCCGAAGAAAATACGTTCCTTCCAGGCATCGACTTTGCTGCACTTCATTCCATAAACAGTTTAAATTTTGCTGAGGCCGGGTTCGAATCCTTTGATTGTAGATTTTTTATCCTGCCTTCACTGGCATTCAATGAGGTTGTTGAAAAAGAAGACAACAAAGGTGCCGTTCTTTCCAAAGGGATGATAAATATCTTCAAGCATTTTGAATCAAACTTTTCGCAAAATGATTCTATTTACGGATATGTGGACAAGCATGGCGGAAAAAACAATTATTCAGCCACTTTGCAAAACATTTTGAACAAAGGGTTGATTCTTGCGGGGCAGGAGGGTTTAAGTGAAAGTAATTACAAATCATTTGGTGCGGACCAAAATTGGAATTTCAAAATTCTTCCCAAGGCGGATGTTAATTACCCTATGGTGGGCCTTGCGAGTATGCTCGCAAAATGGATGCGTGAAAGGTTAATGAAGCAGTTTAATGCCTACTGGGCAGAGTTGGTTCCTGGAATTGTACCAACTGCAGGTTACCCAGGTGATGCACCAAGATTTTACGAATTAATCAAAGAAAAAGCCGCAGCATTGGGCCTTAGCAAAGAAAAAGTCTGGCGATGCAGATAGCCCTAAAGCTTTTCTATTTTTGTGTGATCGTCTACGGTGAAACTACTTAGTTCGCCGTTGTCTTTGGTGAAATGAACACAAACAACAACGATATCGTCTTCAGGGATACGATCGGTTGCTATTCCGGTTGAGAGGAAATTGAAATGCCTAAAGATGCCTTCAACAGGTGCCATCCAAGTTGCAGTGCTGCCAACTCGAAGTTTGAGAGTAACTCTGATTCTTTGCCCTTTGGTAAGGGAATTTAAAGTATTAGAAATTTCGGGATTAAGGTTCCGTGTGGAAGATTGAATCAGTTCTTGATTGCTCATTAATTTCGAACCTCTTTGCTGCCTTTGCCACGAACCAAGGCAATTCTGCCAGTTCGGGCTAGTTCAATAATGCCATAGGGTCGCATGAGATCAATGAAAGCAACAACTTTAGTTTCTTGTCCGCTGATTTCAATAACCAAAGTTTCGGTGCCTATATCAACAACTTTACCTCGAAACATTTCAACGAGCAAAGATATTTCAACCCTTTGCGTTGGCATAGCCTGAACTTTAATAAGCATTAGGTCGCGTTCGATGAAATTTTCAGAGCTAATATCATCCACACGAACAGCCGTAACGACTTTATCTAATTGCTTTCGAACTTGTTCAAGCTCAGCATTAGTGCCATGAACGACAAAAGTCATTCTGGAAAGATTTTTGTCTTCGGTCTCGCCCACAGCGAGGCTTTCGATGTTAAAACCACGGGAAGCAAGCATGCCAGAGATATGGGCAAGCACGCCTGGTTGATTTTGAACTAAAGCCGAAAGTACATGACGCATAAAACATCTCCCAAAGTAATAGGGTAGGTATATTAGGAATTTAAGAATTTAGCAATAAGTCTAAGTATTTTTCTTGTGAAATAATGGTTTAAATGTTGTAACATCTAACAATGTCTATTAATCAATAAAGCTAAACAAATAATATTTGGGTGCAGAAATGAATATTGACCAAGTAATTCAAACGATTACAGAAAAGAAGTTGCTTACCTCCCGCGATGTTGAGGGCGCCAAGCAAAGGTGGTTTGTGGCGAATCGGACTGAGTCTGCCGATGTTAAAATGTTTCTGAAATGGATGGTTTTGAACAAGTTTTTGAGTGAATTTCAAGCAATGGTGTTGGTGTCTGGGAAAGTATCCGCCCTTACAATTGCAAATTATAAAGTGATCGAAATAATAAAAATGGGAGCCTATGCAGGTGGTGTGAAAGTACAAAACCCGCTAGGTGAACAATTTGCCTTGCAGTTTGTCAAAGATGAAGTGATAAAAGACCCCGCCTTGAATAAGAAGTTTCAGGGTCAATTGCAAATAGGTCTGGAAATAAAGCACCCGCATCTTGCGGGTTTGGTCGATAATGGTGAATCAAACGGGCACAGTTTTATCGTTCGAGAATTTTTGGAGGGCGAAAGCCTCGAAATGATTCTCTCCCGTCGGGGTAAAATACCGCACCAAAATGCTGCAAAAATCATGGCGATTGTGATGGTTGCCGTGGCCCATGCCCAGGAAAAATCCGTACCTTGTGGCAACCTTTCGAATTCGGATGTATTCCTTGCAACGAACAAGAACCAGCCCAAAGGGCCAAAAACAGTCAAGGTTGCCAACGCCTTTATTTCTCCTGACATGATTGCTACCGAAGTTAAGGTTTCTCCGGAAGGGAATATTGTTCCTTCAAACAGTGGAGCAAGCTTTACTGGTGTAAAGGATTTGACCTTGGCAGAAGAGAATTTTCGGGTTGGTAAATTGCTTTATAGTGCTATAGCAGGGAAATTATCTGCTGAAGTGGAAGGATCAGGGGTTTTTCCCGCACTCACTTCCATTACGCCTGAAGTCCCTGAAGAGTTGGCAGCATTAGTTGATCAGATGGTTTCTCCTTCTGTTTCAGACAGGCCTGCAAAAATTGCTCATGCTGCAAAAGCTCTACGCGTTTCTTTGGCAGCCGAGGAAGAAGCGCTTGCTGGCCGTAACGAAGAATATATTGCTGTTCCTTATGTGCCTACCATGCCTAATTTTGAATCGACTCAACCCGCAAGCCCGAAAGTTAAAAAAGTTTCAACTGTGCGCCCTGATGTTTCTGAAGATGATGAAGAATTTTCAATCCAGAAGCTCATTGCAGAATTCAACCCCGATATAAGGGATCTGACATTTTTAGGATTGGGATCGGTACTTAGCCTTTTAATTGTTGCTTTTTTGCATCTGATCACAGGCTGGCATTTTATGAGCTTAGTTTGTCTTATTATGGGCGGTGTAATTTCCTACAGTGTTGAATCTTTTTGTAATTGGCGCAACTCTCAGAATAATGATTCCCAATCGGCTGAGGATTATTAAACAATTGTTTCAATGCGCAGAACATCAAGCCATTGATCACCTGTGATCGCTATATTTCTGACGAGGTTTGGCTCATCTGCAAAAAAGGCGATTCCCAGATATATTTTATCTCGCCCCATTTTCACTACACCGTTGGCTAATATCCAATTCGATTTGGTGCCCTTGGGTTGAGGCACCCTGATATTTTGATTGAAGATTTGGGTGAATCCCTCTGGACTGTATTGCGGTTCCCATATCTTTATTCGTGGATAGTCTCTGCTCGAAACTTCGCCTAGCCCTGATAGTACATAATCAAGTATGGCTTCGGATTGGCTTTCGCTTAAATCAGGGCCCGAACCGCCTGCCTTTGCCATAATGATAAGGTATATTCTTGCAGGTATTCCTTTTACGGTCACACGATCTTTACCTGGCCTGTTGATCGGGGGAGTCATTTTAGATAAATCTTCGAATAGTTCTCCTGCTGCCCATTTTTCAGATGAGAGCAGCAGTTTTTTCTTGTTGGCGTTACCTTTCCTGAATGATCTTTTGATCTTGTACCAAAGCGATCTTACCCAAAAGAAAAACACCACACTTAACAAACCAATTACCAACCACCAGCCTCCAGAATCCAAAAAATGATTTACAGGTGCGGGCAACCTATCGGTTATTGGCTTAAGGTTTTCCTTTAACTCCTTGAGTATTGGGTCAGCTCTTTCATGCACTGCATGAAGGCCGGTTTTTACGGTTTCATTGGTCTCACTTATCGCCTCTTTTGCTTTATCATTGGATACCACTGCTTCGTATTTATCATGAAGCGTTTGCATATCAATATGCAGTCCGGAAGAATGGCCCATGAGCCCTGAGGAAAAATGCAATACATTGCTGATGATGAAGAATGCAAAAAGATTGGCGGCCCATTGAGCTACAAAGATAAATAACGCTTTTCGAAATGGAATCGTAAGAAAGAAAACTTGCAATATTCCTGCAATCGCTATCACGATAAATACAAGGGTGTATCGAATAAACGGAATGACAGAAACAACGGCCCATTTAATTGGTAGTGCAGTAAATAGCCATTGCGAAAAGCCGAACCCGGGTTGCCCATAGGGAGTCCGCTGAATCGATTTGAGATCTTTGATTGCTAATAAAACGAGGTAAGAAAGCACATCAAAGGCAAGATAAGCTCCCAATGCCACAGCAGGAACAATGAACATTGCTCTTCCGTAGGAAGGCATTTCCTCATTAAACAGGCTCAGGCAAGTTCTTAAAATATATGCAGAAACAGGAAGGCCGATTACCAAAAGGGTAATAAATGAAACCCATTGAGCCTGGGTCAGATTGTGGTGCAAAAGGCTATCCATGGCGATTCCTAGATGAGTAACCAGCAAAGTGGTTGACCATTAAATTAGACCAAAATTAGTTTACCAAATTGCAATCGATTAAAAAATGAATTATTCGTCCCGGTTGACTGATTCCGGAGTAAAAGCAGGAAGGCAGATTGCGATATATTCTGCACCATCTTTTTCCGGTGTGCTGTAGCGAATCCATTCTCCTGCAAAAGTTTGGATTGCCTGCCCCGCCTTTATAATGTTTAGGCCAGTTTTTGTTTCAACATGCATGCAGCCTTTTAATACAAGGGTGTATTCATCGAATTCAGGAGTTTGGCCCGGTTCCGACCATCCTTGAGGGCTTATCATTTTGGCAATACTGATGTTGGAATCTGAAGAGGTAATTTTACCAAAGAATTCTTGAATGATTTTATTGCCTGTGCCTGCAGCTTCGATTTGAATGGGATTCGAGATAATTTTTGGCATTTTACCCTGCTTTACTTTGGAGGTCAGTACTCAGATCCTTGGCATTAAGAGTCGTTTTTTTTGCAGCATAGCGACTTTGAACAAATTCGTAGACCAATGGTAAAATTGAAATAAAGATGACTCCAAGAATTACCACTTCAAAATTCTTTTTAACCCATGGTATTTGCCCAAACAAGACGCCCGCACCCATGCAAAGCCCCACCCATGCAATGGCACCAATCACATTGTAAGCTAAAAATGTTGGGTAAGTCATTTTGCCTATGCCTGCGACAAAAGGGGCAAAGGTGCGAATAATTGGGACAAATCTTGCTAAAATAATCATTTTCTTTCCATACTTTTCGTAGAACCCCTGAGCTTTCAATAGGTGGTCTTTGTTTAGCAAAAAGGATTTTTCAAATTTGAATACTCTGGGCCCGGTCCAATATCCCAAAGAATAATTTACAGCGTCCCCTAAAACTGCTGCGACTAAAAGAGTAAGGGCCATGGCTGGAAGATTTAATTCGCTATTGATCGACATACACATTGCGCCTAGGGTAAATAGCAATGAGTCGCCTGGAAGAAATGGGGTAACTAGCAAGCCTGTTTCGCAAAAAATGATTCCAAACATGGCTAAATAAAACCATGGTCCCATGGTCCCAACTAGATCATTAAGATGCACATCTAAATGCCTGATAAGATCAACGAAATATAAAATCCAATCCATGGAATCCTGCCTTTTGTCTGGAGCTAAAGTTTCAGCTTTAGGCAGTAGCGTAACGCTTTTGTAAATCTGGGCAAGGCCAATCAGAAACTTGGTTAATCCTTAGGCTTTTTGGCTAACCCCATCGAGATCCAAGATCGGCCATTCTTGGCAAGCAGTGCGTCTGCCCCTGCGGTGCCCATTGTGCCAATGTGGTAGTCTTCGGGGGTTTTTGCATGGGAATCTTCAGTTGCGAGGAGAAAAGGCTCGATTAATTCCCAAGATCTTTCAATTTCATCGCTCCGCATAAATAGTGATGCATCGCCATTGAGGGCGTCTTGCAGCAACCTTTCGTATGCCTCAGGGATTTTGACATTGGCATAAGCGTTTCGATAGTGAAATTCCATATCAGAGGGAACTAGAACGGTTCCATCACGGTCGGGTTCTTTGGTGATGAAGTTTAGATGAATGCCCTCATCAGGTTGAATACAAATTGCCAGTCTGTTGCATTGGATCGAGCTTCCTGGGGGCATAGGGAACATTAAGTGTGGGGGGCAACGGAATTGGATAACCACTTCGCTAGAGCGTAGTGCAAGGCCTTTACCAGAGCGCAAGTAGAAGGGCACACCTCTCCAGCGCCAGTTATCGATTGAAAATTCTACTGCAGCAAAGGTCGGTGTTTGGGAATTGGGTTTAACACCTCGTTCATTCAAATATCCTTGATACCTACCCGTTGCAATTCGCTGCCTTGCTTCTTCTACAGAAAAAACAGGCATGGCATCAAGCACCTTGGTTTTTTCATTTCGAAGCGGATCTGCTGCATATCGTGCTGGGGCTTCCATCGCAACTAGGCAAAGTAGTTGCAAAAGATGATTTTGAAACATGTCGCGTAAAATGCCAGCGTTATCGTAGTAGTCTGCTCGATTGCCGATCGTCACTGTTTCAGCAACAGTGATTTGCACATGATCGATGTAGTTACTGTTCCACAGAGGTTCAAAAAGAGTGTTTGCAAAACGGAAAACCAAAAGGTTTTGCACAGTTTCTTTGCCGAGATAATGATCGATTCGGTAGATTTGGTCTTCGTGAAAATGAGTTCGAATAACCCTATTGAGGCTTTTTGCAGTAGAAAGGTCATGACCAAAGGGTTTTTCGATGATAAGTCTGCGCCAACCCGGATTGGAAGCGCTTCCATCGACGGAGCTTGCCATGCCGAGTTTGCCAAGGTTTTTTGTGATTTCTGGGTATAGCTGTGGTGCAACCGAAAGATAATAAAGCCTGTTACCAGGTAATCCATTTTCGATGGTTTCAAGTTGGGTTTGGAGATTTTCTAAGCCGCCATCCATAGAGGCATCGCCTCGGGCGTATCCTAAACGGGGTGCAAATTTATTCCATGCTTCTTCATTCCAGTCGTCTGCAGATAAAGATTTGATAGCGTCTGCCATTTTTAAGCGAAACGAGTTGTCATCGAAGGGTGACCTTGCAACGCCAATTATCCTGATGTTTTCGGCGAGTCTTCCTTTGCGATCCATTCGATAAAGCGAAGGGATAAGCTTTCGTGAGGTTAAATCACCGGAAGCACCAAAAATAACAATTGTAGTCGGGCTGATAGCCATAAAAAACCTTATTGAAACTAGATAAGAAGATATCTTGGAAAGAACGCTACAATACTCCCGAAGGTCTTTCCAAATAATCCTTGTATACAATTTATGAATTATGACAGACATTTGAAATTTTAGGAAGGTAAAATAAATGTTGTAGCGGGTAGCACTAAATACTTTTTTTTACTGGAATGAGGAATCTCTTGCGCAAGGTGTTTTTGTTTAGTTTTGTATTGGTGTTGTTTCTGCTTTTTTTGTGGAACCCTTACCTGTTCAAACAGAAAGAAGAATTAGAACTAAATGAAAAAGAGATCGCTTGGATTTATCCTGCAAGTTACTCATCCGCATGGGAAAGGCTTGTATCATCAGGTAAATTGCTGGCAAATCATCCGGATCCTTTTCTTGCCAAGGTTAAGTTTGAATTAGGAAGTCATACTTTTCCAGAACTTACCGCTAGCGTTCCTTTTTTCAAAATATCGCACCCCAATTCGAAACTGACAATTGTTGTGAAGTGGTACAAGATTTCCAGTGACATGAAGTATGAAGACTGGGTGGAAAAATTATTCTCCAGAAGCATAATCCCCTCTGCAATAGTTGCGGGGCCAACTACAGACGACGCCATGGCGATAGTTCAAGCCGTTGCCAAGGTTGCTGCAAAAGTAAATGTTGGAAAAGCGCCCCCGCTTATTCTTACTACCGCTTCGTCTAATACACTTGCAAAAGATTTTAACGGAACTTTTGGACCCAACTCTACAGATGACATTGGGTTAATGGGGATTTACCCTGAAAAAACTTTTCGATTTGGTTTTGATAATCGAATCATGTCTGATGCCATAATCCGTTTGCTTTGGTCTAATCCAGATTTGAAACCCGATTCAGACCCGGTTCATATTGTGTTGTGGGAGGACGACTCTTATGCACGAGATTTTGTCGCAACCTTTTGGGCCTCTCTCAATAAACAAACCGTTGCAGATGGATTGGCAGCGTATGGTTGGGCTTGTTCCACTGTGTTTGCCCAGCAAAATACAAACTTCGCATTTCTTTTGGCCCCGCCTTTGCAAATGCTAGGGAAAAAAGCATCTTCTTTTTCTATGAATATGCATCCTATTCCACAGATTATTGACTCCAGCATCGGGGTTCGTTATGCCGCAAATCGTTTTGAAAAAGAAGCACTGAGATTTTTGCTTTTAGATATCAAACTGAAACCGGAACAAACGCAACCTTTAATGGTTGTCGGTTCGCAGGCGTTGCAAACGAGAAGATTTTTACGGGAACTTTCTCTTTCAGATCCAAAACTTGCAAAAAAAATGGTGGTGGTAACAGGCGATACTCTTTCCTTGAATACCGTTTACCGTGATCGTGAAGTTGCATGGCCGGTTTCTGAACTGCCTTCCAAGGTTGTTTTTTTTAGCCATGCAAATCCTGTTTCCCACGAAGCGGGATTCAGGCCCATTAATGATTGGGCGGATACGGGGCATTTGGCAAAAGCCACGAGTACGGAAGAGCTGATTTTTTCGAGTCAGATTCTCGAGGGACTTCTTCCAGGGCTTTTTATTGATACGGGTGATTTATCTTTGTACCTTAAAAAACTTACTTGGGATGGAGATAGGGTTACAGTAGAAAAAGGAACCCCCTTGTTTGATGCAGCAGGAAATCGCAACGCAGGTACAGGCGAGTTCATTGGCGTTCTTAAGCCCTTGTTGGATCCAACCGATCGTGCTTCAGCAAAACTGGAAATATGGTCATTACTTTCGCAAGGTAAAAACCAACTTCCATTGCCTACCCTCCGTTCAGAATTGTTGTTTTCTTCGGGGGCGAATAGGTGAATAACCCAAGCCTTTTAAACCAAGAAAAAAGCAATACACCACTACTTGGTTTGTACCTGTTCCTTGTGCCTTTATTTTTTTGGGCCATTGCCTTGTTTGCTATTTCCGATGCATTATTGTTTTGGATCAAGGGTGAAGCTAAGTATGAACAAAACATATTGAAAGAATGGCTGGAGGAAGCTAGGGTTTTTAGGAAATCATTACCAGAGTTGATTGATAATTATCGGAAACTCGCAAATGGTAAAAACACTAAGGTGGAGTTATTGCAGGATGGGCTGAATCAATTGGTGTTGGTTCGTAGGGAAGAAATATATCAACATCTTCGCGCTCTTGGAGAGCCCCCGACAAAAATTCACCCTGGTATTCTTCCTTTGTTTCCTACTTTTTATGAAATCGAAATTACAATTGCAGAAGAGTCTGACCGCCCGATTCGTTGGGCTTCAGGGTTTCCTTTTCAGCCTGAACAATCCCAGATTCTTGAATACACCATTGCAGATAATGCCAAGGTAAAGCTCTACTACCAGCTTCATGCGTACGATCGTAGAAGATCTATCGAACAGGAAAAACTTTCCCGAGGGCGCTGGCTTTTTCTTGTCGGTGCTGGCCTTGCCCTGGCAGTTACAATCCAGTCTTTTTACAGCTATTTTAGGGAGCGAGCTCGATTCCTTCAGTCTCAAAAGGTGGCGCAAGCTGCAGCGTTGGCAGAAAAAGAACTGCTAGCACAACAACTCGTTACAAAGGCCGCAGAAAAAGATTCAGTGGAACTAAGGTCTCAAATGTATGCAGGTGTTGGAATCATGGCAGGTTCTTATGCCCACAATATAAAAAATCTTTTGGTTCGGCCTCTTGATCTACTTCGAAGATGCACTTCAAACAAGGCGCTTGATCAAAATACTTCGTCCATGCTGGGAGAAGTGGAAAATACCCTTGGTGCAGTTGCAGATAGGTTGGAACAAATCCTCCGTGCGGTTCGCAGGCAGGATGATAAATTTGAACCCGTACGGTTTGATTTGAATGAGTTGGTTAATCGAACTGTTTCCAATTGGAAAGCCCTTGCTAATGATAAGTGGAAAATAGATCTTGAAATTACTGGGCAAACCGAGGGCGAAATCTTTATTAAAGCCGATCCCTCTCATCTACAACAGATCCTTGAAAATCTTGTTTTTAACGCTCGTGATGCCATTTTTGAACAGCGTCTTGCCTTGCGAGAACAAGCTAGAAGCCAGCAGATTAATGATATTCAAAAATCAAAAGCAACAATTATCGAGGCTGCGGCATGGCGTGGAAGAATTTCATTCAGCCTTTCTTCCCTTTTAAATAATGTTATTTTGGAAGTGCAGGATAATGGTGCAGGAATGAATCCTGAGGTTGTTGCAAGGTGTACCGAAGCTTATTTTTCCACTCGTAGGGAAAGCGCAATCTTTGAAGGTCTTGGTTCGGGCATGGGCTTGGGACTTTCCTTTGTGCAATCGGTGCTGGATAAGTCGGGCGGGAAAATGACTGTTTCTTCGCAAAAAGGTTTTGGTGCAACTTTTAAAATTCAGTACGAGATGGCTTTGTGAGGTACTTTTATGCCAGTTAAAATACAAAGTGTTAGCGTTTTTTGTGGCTCTCGATCCGGAAATAATCCCATCTTCGCCAGCGCTGCATCCCATTTGGGAACTTTGCTCGCAAAAGAAAAAATTAAACTCATCTATGGCGCAGGCAATATTGGCCTCATGGGCGTTGTTGCTGATGCTTGTCTCGCTGCAAATGGCCATGTCATAGGTGTTATCCCAACTAAATTAGTCGAAAAAGAAGTTGCACATAAAGGCCTTTCTGAATTGTTTGTTGTTGATTCCATGCATGAAAGAAAAGCTTTGATGGCTTCGAAATCGGAAGCTTTTATTGCATTGCCTGGCGGTTTTGGAACCTGCGACGAATTGTTCGAAATACTCACCTGGGCGCAACTTGGTATCCATCATAATCCCATCGGAATTCTAAATACCGCAGGCTTTTTTGATCCTTTGCTTGCTTGGATAGATCAAATGATTGAGCAGGGTTTTGTAAAGCCAAAGTTCAGGCAACTCTTATTGGTTGCAACAAAACCGGATGAACTGTTGGAATTGATTTTGCAGGGTGCTAAACTCCGTGAGCTTGATATCGACCTGGCTCCTTAGCGTAAAATAGGCTTTTGAACACTTTGTGCGGATACTTGGCTAAACCCTCTAAGTATCCTTGTTTACCCTGATTCGTAATGCAGGTTTCTACTCCAAAGCTTTACATGTTAGGTTCCTTTGTGATCTTGCCTTTCTTATTGATAAAAAGCTATGCTGCGCACAGATTATGGCCTGATTAGGTTACTTCATGGAAGAAGTTGCTAATAGGCTACCGATATTAAGACCCAAGGAGGGGGCGTGGCGGATCAACAAATCATCATATTGCATGCCTTAAGCTTTGCCTTGGAATCTGCTGGTGTTTGCTCCTTGTTTAACAAAAAGGGCGTGCAGGGGTTGTTTCCGCTATCTGGTTCTGGAAAGCTTGCAGCGAAATATTGTTTTGAGATGCGGTTCTTAAAAGTGGTTGAACAATCTACCAAGCCCTTTACCGAAATGGTCAAGATTACTCGTTTGGGTATTCGTGCGGTGTTGGAAGGAATTAAGATTGATAGGTTGTTGGAAAATGCATCCGCAATTATTGAATCTCCGGCTGAAAAGATCGTTATTAATCCTGCAAACGATGATATGGTTTTCTATCAATCTTTGGAGAAAGTTGCGGGTTCTATCGCCCTGAAATTGGGCGCACCTTTACCTGAAGATTTCAGTTCGCCTGCTAAACATATTTTCATTCTTTTGAAGGAATGGAGTGATTCGGGAAGAGCAGGGGATTGTCAGCTTTATCATCTTTATCAACAGTTATCGCCTTTATGCCCCGGGATTACACCGGGAGCTTTTCATGATGCGCTGCGTAATTTAAGGCAGAAGAAGCTCATAGAGTTGCATCCGTGGACCGGCCCACTTTATGAAATTCCCAAGCCTGAGTTAGCTTTGATGGCTGGCCATGAAATTGCCTGTTATGCAAGTTTAGGGCCCGCCGCTGCTGTATTTAATCCGGATGACAGTTCATTTGCCTTGTGCAGTGCTGGCTGATTTACCAAATGGAGTTACTATGTCCCAACTTTTAATTAACGAACCGAATCACCAGAATGCAATCGATTGGCTTAAGCGCCAAGGTAACCCATTCCGGAATTATTTTGCCCGCAATCCGGATGATGAAGTTTGTTCGATTTATCATGTACCCGAGCTTTATTCGCGCGAACGCGAACAACTACTCCGGGTTGTAGATCAATACAGATACACCCCTAATACGCATTCTGAAGTGGTTCCAATTCTTGGAAATAAGGGCGCAGGTAAAACCCACCTTTTGCATTCCATTAAGCATGGCATGGAAGGTAATTGGCAATTACTTGTCACCCCCGGTTCTTATCAACGCGACACCGATTTTTTAGAGTATCTTTTGTTTCAGTTGCTTGACACCTTGCTTGGGGGCGGTAAACAACGCAACAGCAGGCCCCTCGAATATGTGGGCGAGCAGTTGATTCGTATGCTTTTAACCCGTACTCTTGCAGATCTTTCCTCCGAAGAAAGGCTCGATCTTTTCCCACCACCTGGCTTGGGATGGATTGCGAAAACTTTTGGGCTGGGTAGTACTCAAGCACTTGAAAGAACCCAATGGCTCATCGATGCTTTGTCTCGACCAAGTCAGGATGCTAAGTCGCCCGGTATGGTACGTAAGCTTTGTGATGAAGCTGGATTAACTTGCTATCGGGCTTTTGAACTTGTTTGCGAATATGTAGATCGCACTTCCGGTCACGATGCTGCAGCCATGATGCGACATGCTATTTTGCAGGGTTTTGCTAGATCGGTTTTGCTTCAGGATGAAACCGAGTTAGCAAGCTTTCTGACCTATGGCTTTGCAGAACTCGATTTTAAAATGCATCCAGGTAGGCAAGACCTTGTGCTTGCGCTTTTCAAGGCCATGATGGGTGTAATGCAGGAACTTCGCATTCCCGTGGTTATCGCATTTGATCAATTGGAAGATCTTTTGCTTGCCAGACGAAATGATGATGCCCACAAAACTGCTGAAACCTTTTTCGCAGGTATTGTTAAAGCGATGCACCAGCTTGATGGCATCAGCTTTCTCGTTTTTGCAGAACGCGGATTGTGGAACAGATTCATTCCCTCGCTTGATGGTTATATTCAAGACAGGCTTAATAATCCGGTGCATGTTCCCGGGTATGGCACAATCAAATGCATGAAGCTTGATGCGCCCCCATTTGAATTGGTGCGGAAAGTTGTGTTGGCCAGACTCGAGCCAGCACTTCGTGGTTTGCCTAATTTCAAAAGCCTTCCAGTGTTTTACCCTTTTACCTTGGAACAAATCGATCGTATCGCAAGAACCGAACCGACTCTTCGAGATATGCTTCAACAATTCAGACATTTCTTCGACAAAATTGTTTATGGGGCAGAAAGCGAATCAATTAACGAGATTGCTCCTTCATCTTCTGGCCAAACTTCATCCGTGGGCTACCATGTTGATTCCGTCGAGTTGGAAGTTCCGCAGGACCAATTGCCTGAAGGTGTCCGATCAATGGTTATTCTGGATACGACCCCCGAAGGGCATATGGGAAAAGAGTCGCAGATTGAAAAAGCCGAACAGAGAAACAGTTTGGAAATAAGTGGCGAGATTAAAAACGAATCTGGCGCAGAACTGAAAGAAGAAAAAAGAATACAGGAACTTCAGCCTGAAGCCTTGAGCCAGCTATGGGCCCAAGAATTTTCTCTTGCCAAGGAACAGTTATCCCCTGAGGGCGCCCTTGCTGGTGCGACAAAAGAATTGCAGGCAGGTTTGGGTAGTCTGTTGCATCTTTGCCATGATCAAGGAATTAAGGTTGGACCATGGCGCTTACAGCATGTGGTATCTGAATGGACATTCGGCGATCACCCCACCTATGGTGCGATTACACTTGCCCATTGGGTTTGCAGAGATGGTCAGCCATGGAAAGTAGGGATTGGGCTATTCTTGGCTAATGGTCAGGGGAAATCCCGAGATCTCGCTGTTAAACTTTCTGCATGGGATTTGGAGCCCACAGTAATCGATCATTTGATTCTTCTTAGGCCCGAGGCCGACATGATGCTTGTTGGTAAGGGAAAACAGGCCTGGCAAGATATGGAGAAAAAGGGCAGGCATAGCAGGATGGAGCCTCTTACCCTTGATGGTTGTGCTTCTCTATATGCGTTCCCAAGGATTTTAGCAAGCTTGGCGGAGGGATTGGTTGAAGGCCAACCACTGCCTAATCTTGCCAATTTAGTTCAAGAAAAATGTGAAAAGTTGCTCGAGCAGATTTGCATGCCTGTCCAAGGTGACTAAGCTATAGGTAGGCGTTTTGCCTGTGTTGAACCTTAGCCATCTTGGGATGGGCCGGTATTTATGCTTTCTTCGAAACACCTAGATGATTCACCCCGGGGGTTCTGGTACGGCTTGATTAATTTTGAGCACCGCCTTCCTACACCCGATGATTTTAAAATCGATCGCATGCGCAAGGTTTTAGACCTTCTCGGTAACCCAGAAAAAAAAATCAATTTCGTTCATGTGGCGGGTAGCAAGGGCAAGGGTTCGACTTCTGCCATGCTTGCTGCAATTCTTTCACATCAGGGATTTCGCACAGGGCTTTATACTTCCCCCCATTTGTTTTTTGTGGAAGAGCGGTTCAGTATCAATGGTCAAAACATTTCTGCGGATTCGCTCGACTTAATTCTTACGAAGATCAAAACAGCCATTGGGTTTCCGCAGTGCGAGCCACTTGGGTTTGTCCCCACTTTTTTTGAAGTTGCAACCGTTGTTGCGTTCATTTATTTTTTTGAAAGCAAAGTCGATTTTGCAATTCTTGAAGTTGGTTTGGGGGGCCGGTTGGATTCCACCAATGTTTGCAACCCATTGCTTTCTATCATTACCACCATTAGCTTGGATCATGAAAAACAGCTTGGGCCCACACTTTCACATATTGCGAGGGAAAAAGCTGGAATCATTAAACCTAGCGTTCCGGTTGTTAGCGGGGTTTGCAACTCAGGGCCTAGGCAGGTCATTGAAGATATTGCATCTACGATGGGTTCTAAGTTGGTTCAAGCCAATGCGGATTTTACTTGGGATTATCAGCCAGGGGTTTTTAAAGATAGTTTGATTGTTCCGCCCTCAGTGCAGATTAAAACTCAAAAAAAACAATGGCCATGGATGGAAATGATTTTGCTGGGTGAGCATCAGGCTGCAAATGCTGCGATAGTTGTAAGTGCGGTAGAAGAATTGCGTTTATTGGGGTTTGTGATTTCGGATGAAGCTGTGCAATGGGGGTTGGGCAACACAAAATGGCCTGCCCGTATGCAAGTTATATGTAAAAGCCCATGGGTTGTTATTGATTGCGCTCATAATGGTGCATCCGCAGCGGCGTTGGTGCGAACCATCAAAGAAAGTTTTCCAGAAGTTCCAAGAGTATTACTCTTTGGCGCAAGTGCGGACAAAGACATTTCTGGCATGTTTAAAGAATTCTCAGGAATATTTACCAAGGTTATCTTTGCGCAATCGATAAACAGCCCACGAGCAGCAAAGCCGGAAGAATTGTTAGATATTTGGGTCCAAAACAGCACCGGTGAAGCTTTTCTTGGTGAAACTTTAGAAGAAGCTGGAAGAAAAGCTTTTTTTGCAACACCCAACCCCGGCATTCTGTGCATCACCGGTTCGGTCTTTCTCGCTGGAGAAATCTCCCCGATCCTTTCAAAGCTAATATCTGGCGATTGATCTAAGTTAAGCCAATTTGATTTTTTAAAGTTTTTGTTTCTAGATACCATTACTCACAAATTAATTATCGTTTTTAGTTTTGTGGTCTTTTTTGGTAGTATAATAGCGTTAGGAATTTAACAACTAGTTTTTTGGTTCGGGAGGATCTCGGACATGTTTATAGCATACCGTAAAAATCTAATTACAATCGCAGCTACTTTCATGGTGATAGCTTCAATCACTAATTCAACTGCTATGGCAGAAGATGAGTTAGTGACTCGTGCACGCCAGCTCCGTGAAGTAGCAATACAAAAAAGAGAAAACGAAGCAAAGCAGGCTTTGACTGAATCTTTAAGATTGTCTAAGTTTTCTCTCACAAGAGCTGCAGAATATTTGAAACCAATTCTCGAAAGCATCGAAAGCGATGAACTGCTTCCCGCAGAAAAGCGTGATTCTCTTGCTCGCGGTATACGATCCCAAATCAAGGTTTATGAAAAGAATATTGGTGTATCTGCTTCTAAAAATCTGGATGCTGTACAATCGCAGGCGCAAGCGAACGAGCGTATTGCTGATATCGACCGCACTTCCCGAGAAAATGAAAAGCTTTCTAGAAATATCGACTCAATTAAAAATCTTCGTAAAGATGGCCAAACTGCTGAAGCTAATCGTAGCTTTGATGAGCTTGCAAAAAAGTATCCAAATAATCTCGAGGTCCAAGCTCTTGGAAGACTTAGCAAGTTTCAAGATAACATCGGTGCTGAATCCAAGCTTCGTGCCACCCGTTCCGATATGATGCTTGCTCTTCAAAGAGATATTCTTAAAGCATCAATTCCCGTCAGTGGTGATATATCATTCCCTGATGATTGGGTTGAGAAATCTAAACGCCGTACTGCGGGCGCTAAAGTTAGTGAAGAAGATCGTAAAATCATGAATACGATGTCTTCCCCTTTAACCTTTAGCCTAAAGAATGAACCCTTCCAATCATTCCTTGATATCATGGAAAAACAATTTGGCAGCCCCTTGGTGATTGATCAACAAGCATTGCAATTGATGAACATCACCACCGAAACGCCGATTACTGTTAACTCCCGGGGTTGGAGTACTCGTACAATCCTGCGAAAAGTGCTTTCCGATCTTGGACTTTCTTATGTGATCAAAGAGAAAACAATCCATATCACAAGTCCTGATCGTGCCAAAGAAACCATGACTACAAGGGCCTATCCCATTGGTGATATCATTGGCAATATGAACATGAATATGCCTGGGAATTATAATCAAGCTGTGTTCATTCAGAATGTTCAAAACATCATGAATAGTATCATGGCGCTTGATCCAAAAAGCTGGCAGCCTGAAGGTGCTGGATCGATTGTTTTCGAACCAAGCACTATGTCACTCATCATTAGGCAAACAGCAGAGTTCCATTTTTTGGTTGGATCCAAGTAACCGTTTAATTTATCCGGACAAAATTACTATGAGTGAGTTTTTTCCTCTTCCTAACGAATTGGCAAAGCACAATATCTTTCCAGGGGTTAGTATCACCACCTGTGCTGCTTCTCAGATGATGATGTCGCTAGTTAAGATGGAGCCAAATTCGGAAGTTAAAAGCCACTCCCACCCTCATGAGCAAATTGGAATTGTGCTAAAGGGCAGGGCGGTTTTTAAAATAGGCGATGAAAAGAAAGAGCTTGCTGTAGGCGACTTTTATCGCATTCCTTCAAATGTGCTTCATCAGGTTTGGTCGTTTGAAGAAGGCGCTGAAGCTCTTGATATTTTTAGTCCCATTCGTGAAGATTATCTTTAAGCTGCCAGTCTGATTTTCTCTGTCTTCATCATTGGCTTATTGTCCATGTATAACTCCATACGCCTTAAAGCTTCGATTGATCTTCCCTCATCAACACCAAAACTAACTCTGGCATAGCCTGCTCCGGATGGGCCAAAGAGAGTGCCTGGCTTTATCAAAACCTTGTAATTTAATTCCAGTTCCTGACAGAAGTGAGCCGAATTAATTTCTTTGCGCCAAATGGGAATCCAAATATATGGGCCTCCGGCAGGCCAAAAAGGATCCAATCCCATCCCTGCAAGTTTTTGAAAATTGTGCTTTCTGTTTTCCGTAAGACGATTCAGAAACTGATACCATTCGTTTGATTGTGCTTTTTCGATTGCATCAACAAGAATTTGCTGGCTTAATACGCTTGTGCTTGTGCTGCGCATTTTTAACAATAATTTGCATGGGGCAATTAAATTCTCGTTACCGGTTAACCATCCCACATTAGCGGCAGATATGCCATGGCTTATGCTTAAACTGCCAGCATTAAGAGATAATTTTCGAGTCTCATTTGAGTTGCCTGGGTGGAAAGGGCTTCCATCCAGTTGTAATCCCATCAAAGAGTGATCCCAAATCAACAGGCAATTATTTTTTGAAGCGCAGTCGCCTATTCTTAGAAAATCTTCCTCATTGAAAACGCCACCTGTTGGAATAGATGGATTTGATAAAATTGCGACTCTACTTTTTCGCATCTGTCTCTTTAATTCTGTTTCGGAAAAATGTAATCTGCCATCTTCATGTCGTAAAGTGATCCAGATTGGATTAGAGCCATGATTGCGGATAAGTTGTTCATGATTCGCTGGGCATGGATCGGGTAAAAGTACATTATCTCCAGGGTTTACAAAGGTTTCTAGCGCGGTTTGAATTGCGTGATTTATCCCATTTGTAATTAACACTTCATTGACTGGGTTAAAAGGAACACCGTATTCAAGGTCGAGGTAATTTGAAACTGCATCCCGGGTTTCAGAAAATCCTTCTTGTGGAGATAACTCTTTAAGAACCAGGGTTCGAGGAAGAACTTGGACCGGAATTCCCAACCCTTGGATGTGATCGCAAGAAAGGTCAAGATAATCAGGCGAGGGTGTATTTATGAAAGTATCGGCGTTTGCAAATGATTCAAAATCGCCCTGCAAAATTGTATCACTGCAGCTTGCAAGGATGTTGTTAGGTGCGGAAAATAAATTTGTTGCACCAGGAATCCAGTTGCCTAAGCCTGCTTCTGCCAGTGTTTTTTTCAGCCAAAAAGGGTATTTCACAGTTGTATCTTCCAAAAAATTAAGGGAACTATCTGCCTTTATCCTCAATATTAATTTGTGGAAAGGCCAGTTTTATCAAGTGGTACAGATTTTCTTTTTAATAGTGAAATGCTGGTAAAATAGGCGAAATTGATGAGGTGTTGTAACTAAGCTGAAGGCGAGTCTTTTTTCTCGTCAGCAGGCCAATCTTGAAAACGGATTGCCATTCTTCTTGATATGCCCGATTCCTGCATCGTAATTCCATAAAGAACATCAGCACACGCCATCGTTCGTTTGGAATGGGTAATAAGGATAAACTGGCTCTTATCCATGAAATCACGCAATACATTAGTGAATCGATTTACATTGGCCTCATCAAGTGCGGCGTCAACTTCATCGAGTAGGCAAAAAGGGCTAGGCTTGTTCCGGAAAATTGCCAGAAGTAATGCTACCGCAGTCATGGTTTTTTCCCCACCACTCATCAAAGAGATGCTGCGTAATTCTTTACCAGGTGGTTTTGCTTTAATCTCAATACCGCATTCCAAAACATCCTGCTCATCTTCAAGTATTACATCTGCCATACCTCCGCCAAATAGTTTGCGGAATAAATCTTGGAAGTGAGTCCTTACATTCTGGAAGGTTTCGATGAACAAGGATCTGCTATCTGCATTGATTTTGCTGATAATCTCTTCGAGGGCTTTTTTCCCTGATACAAGGTCGTCGTATTGTATTTTAAGGCTTGAATGTCTGAATTCTAAGTTTGTCAATTCTTCGAGCGATTCAATATTTACATTACCTAATCTATGAATCTTATTGCGGAGTTCTGTAATTTCATCAGCAATTACTGTCGTTTCTATTGCAGGCATTGAATTAATTTGGTCAGTACCTTCTGCTGGGTTTTGGCTTTGCAAATAAAGTTCGTCAAGATTGATTTCGTAATCATCCTTCATTCGAGAATTCAAAGTATCGCGTCGGATTTGAAGATCGTTGACTGCTAATTCGCGGCCATGCACCAATTCTTGTTTGTTTCTCCATGCTGTTCTGTCGGAATAAGCCTTTGATACAAAGGTTTCTTTTTCTTTAACTGCTTTGGCTTTTTCCAATAATAGAAATCGTGCCTTTTCTTCGGCTTGATCCTTTTTCAGAAACCATAATGCAAGTTGCGAGGTGACATTTAGGATCGAAAGATTAAGCGTGTCTGATCGTAATTTAATTTCAAGAATCTGTGTTCGGGTTCTAGATTGTTCAATTTTTCTGCCTGAAAGTTCGTCATTTGCAGAATTGTATCTGGTTTTTAAAGCTTCAGATCGTTCTTCCGCTTGGGCAAATGCAACTCTTGCGACGGTTGTTTTTTCGGTTCTTACCCGTCTTTGCAGTTCGATGTCGCGTAGTCTTTCTTCCCCAACCTTTACGAGCTCTTCCATTTTTAAGCAAACTACTTCAAGTTCTTCAGCCTGCTTTTTAAAAGCTTCTAGTTCCTTGGTTTCTTTTTCAGTGTCGTCGTCAAGATTCCTCAGTTCGTTGCCACTGACTTTTAATTCTTCATCCATTCCATCCTTGCGCTGTTTTTGTCGTTCGATTCTAGCCCTAAGATCGCTCAATTGTTCCGAGAGGATATCAATATCGCGTCTTTGGTTTTCAATTCGAGTATCTGCAAGCGAGATTGCGCTTTTTGTTTCATCCAAACTGGATTGAGCCAAAGCAATGGAGTCTTCAATTTGAATAAGGGTGTTTTTTAATTCTCTTAGTTCAGCTTTACGGGAAAGAATGCCTGTTTCCGCATGATGGGTTCCCATGGTTAGGGTGCCATCAGGTTCAAGGATTTCGCCTAATAGGGTTAAAAATCTAATCGAAGGATGAGAAGCGGAAAGCGTTCTTGCAAAATCCATGGATTTAACAATCAGAGTTTGTCCCAAAAGCCATTGCGGCAAGTTCGGGAAATCTGGATTGTTACATTTAACAAACTCATGGGCCCAACCAACGATTTCGGGTTGTTTCTCTAGTAGAATTGATGTTTCAGAAGAAGAATTAGCAACCTGAATATTGTTTTGTAAAAAACCTTGGAAAGAAATCCTGCTTGAAAAAGCCTCTGAGTTCAATGCCAGGGCCTTGATCAGGGATTCTTGATCCCGAACAAGAATGCGTTGGGATTTTTCACCAAGAGCAAGATCGATGAGCACTGCAAATTCAGTTGATACTTCAAGGAAATCAGCGACAACGCCGAGAATGGTGTTCCATAAAAGTGAAGATGGGTCTTTGCTAAGCTCAAGAATTTCTTTAAGCCCAACGCCAAAGCCTTCCAAACTTTTTTCTAATCCTTCAAGGACTTCAAGGCGACTGACGGTGCCACTTCGATTAGCCTGAAATTCCGAAAGCTCTTTTGCGAATTGGTCACGCGCTAACTCTAATGCTTCTTTTTCTTTTCCCAAATCAAGAAGCGTGGTCTTCGAAGCTGCCAACCTTATTTGTAAAATTTCGTCAGCGATTGCCAATTCGCTAAGTTCTGCGTCAAGAACAGCTAAGCTGCCCACGGTGTTTTCGTTGCGTTGACGAAGTCTTTCAGCTTCCCGATGATAAGATTCCAGTTTGGCTCTGGAACCTGTAAGGGCGTTTTGCAGTCGCGCAAGCAAGCGCATATTCTCAAGGTGTTCTTCCTTGGATTTTATGACTGAAATGCGGAGAGCAGAATCTTCTTCGGATGCTTCTTTTTCTGCTTTTTCCAGAGTTTCAACGATTATTTTTGAAGCATTGCAATTCGATTCTGCAAGTTCGGCTTCCTGCCTGAGAGAATCAAGTTGCGATTCCAAGAGGGATAATCTTTTGTTGTGATCCATCAGGGATTTGCGTGCCTGAAGGAGATCTCGTTCTGAAGTTTCGAGAGAGTCGCGGTCACTTTTTTTCGAAGAGTCGCCAGCAGCGATATTTTGCCTAGCTTCAGAAATCAACAGATCGCCACTACGTATTTGTTCATCCAGTTGTGCTACTAGAGATTCTTTTTCCCGGGCCTTTTTCTCGAGTTCATCGGTTTCTGATAAACCTTGCTCTAAATCGTTTTTAAGAGAGGATAGTTTGGCATATTCCGATTCGAGGTTTTCTGTAAGCTGCGAGTATTCTTGAAGCCCAAGGTTAAGTCGTAATTCTTTTAGTCTTTCAGAATATTCCTGCCATTTCTGTGCCTTCGTTGCTTGCAACCGTACTGTTTTTAATTGTCTTTCTACTTCTTCCAAAATATCCTTGAGGCGTTCAACATTTTGATCAACTCGTTCCAGCCTTCGGAGAGATTCAAGTTTTTTTACTTTAAAACGGCTGATGCCTGCAGCTTCATCAAAAATGATTCTTCGATCTTTAGGGGAAGATTGTAAAAGGCTGTCAACTTTGCCCTGTTCGATAATACAGTAAGCGTCTGAACCAGCCCCGCTACCCATGAACAAATCTTTTATATCTTTTAGCCTGCATATTTTGCGGTTAATCAGGTATTCGCTATCTCCATTTCTGTAAACTCTGCGAGTTACTTGGACTTCGGCGCTTTCTGTTTGAAATATTTTTTTTGTGTTGTCAAAGAGGAGAGAAACTTCAGCAAGGCCATTGGCTTTTCGCGATGCGGAACCGTTGAAGATAACATCAGTCATCTCGCCACCACGAAGGCTTCGGGCGCTTTGTTCGCCTAGTACCCAGCGGATCGCATCGACAATATTGCTTTTGCCCGAACCATTGGGCCCAACGATGGCAGTTATGCCAAGAGGGAAATTAAAGTCTGTTTTATCGGCAAACGATTTGAAGCCGGTTAATTCCAAACTTTTTAACATGCAGAATTCCGTTTAAGGTGTAGCCCAGGGCAAGGTGCCCTGGCGCCCCCGGTAATAAACTATTTGTCTTGCCCATTTTTTGATCGCTCTGCAGTTGCTTTTTCCTTAGTTGCAGGTTTTTTGTTTAGCAGAGCTTCCTGATCCTCAGTGTTTGAAAAACTCAAAGGTTTAACAGGGGCATATAAATTAGGGGTTGCAGAAGGATCGGGTCTGGCATCCATTGCGAGTCCGATTTCTTCATTTTTCCCTTTTTTCATTTTTCCAGCCTTAACCAAATCATAGACCGAAACAGCCTGGGGAAGAGCATCATTTCTTACTCTGCAGCTAAGGGCCTGAGTCGTATCAGCTTGGCGAAGTAGTTCGGTGACATCTGGATAAAGAGCACCCATATCTGCCAAAGTTTGAAGTATCTCATTGACGGTTAGGCCAGTAGATTTCCTCATGGTTTTACCGCTCCGTAGAGGAATGCGCGAGATATTACATTTTTCATCATCTTTGCCAGAGGTAAGGGTGAATTCACCTGCAAGTAACGAGAAAGGTGGCCTAAAGGCTGGTTCTTTGCCAAACAAAACGATCTCTGGGCGTTTACTTGTAGAGATATGAACCATACCAGGCGTGTCAGGTGAAACCCGATGCAGCCAGAATGATTCGTTCAAAAATTCGCCCTGAATTGTTTCGTTCTTTTCGTCAAGTGCCCGTAAGGCCCGGAATGCTCCATAGCGAGTTTCATCATCTGTGCATGAGTAAAGAATTTCGCGTAACTTGACTTGGCAAATAGCTTCATCAAGTGATGCCATTGCTGTAAGTGAAAAAGCCCTGAGCATGGGTTGATCAATAACTGATCGGGCCAATTCTTCGCCACAAGAAGGGCTGCCCAAATAAGCCAGCGATTCTGCAGAACTAAATCGAATCAATGGATGTTCGTTCTTAAGGCCATTCTTTAAAGTATTAATGGTTTCTTGCCCTAATGCTTCAAGTCTAAGTGCTGCGGTTACGCAACGACTAGGATCCATAAGGTCTTCATTAAGTTTTTTGATGTAGTTGGCTCGTCCTTGACCGCCTATACCTGCATCGTTTTCTTTGGTCGGGATGAGCCTGACCACTCTAAGAAATCGTGGATGATTTAATTTGTATTGTGTGGGAACCCTTAACGAAACCGAGATATTGTTTTTAGTGCTGGCAATAACAGCGCTTGGATCGCCTTTACTGATTTGGAAAGTTTCATTTATTTGATCTGAAATCATGCCTGATACGCGTGCGAATTGTTGATCTTGATTCAGAATAAGAGTGAAGGGCCAGTCGATTTGTGTTTTTCCACCGCCCCAAATTCTGCCCGATTTTACCCTACCTTCATCATCTTCACCCGCCTTGCCAAATCCAACTAAAAGTGGGCCTTCAGCTCTGGCAACAGGGTGACCTCGCAAAGTGCCTTTGGGCCCTGAGTATGTTGGAGAAAGATTCTTTGCAAAATCGTAGTTATATAAAATACACTCTTTTAAATATCCGCCTTGTATGCTTGTTGCCTTGCTGCGAGGCGGTAGAGTCACTTCAATATCCAAGGCATCGCCCTTGCGAGTTCCCGGTGGAATAGATGCAGAAATCATAACCAAAGCTACTGTATTACTTGCAAGCATTTCTTTAATATTTCGAACGCCTTGTTTGCGAAGATCATCTTCCAGCATGGTTCGATTGGCATCACTGGTGGGCGCAGCGCCTGTTCCATCTAGCCCTACCACTAATCCAATCCCGCCTAAAGGAAGAGGGTCTGCATTTCCGACAGTACAAAATTCGCCCAGTGTGCGAACTCCGTAGCGATCGCGTTCCGTTTCTTCTTCTGCAACTAACCTTGGGGTTTGATGCATGCATCCGGGCAGAACTGATAGGAAAGCAAGCACTAATGCCATGCTCCAATGAATAGCTTTGGGTGATTTCTTTTTCATATATGATTTACTTCGCATGAATACACCTTCCGTCTCGAACCAAAGGACCAGTAAGAAAATCTACCGGCGTAAAAATCTTTACACCATCTCATGAAGTTGGGAACAATACCTATTTGAAGAATCAAGTCAAGTCGAGAAGGGTTGGTAAAAGCGAGGGATTTTCATGGAAATAGATAAGGGAGGAAAGCGGGGCAAGAGAATTGCCGCTTTTCCTCCCTTAAAATAGTAAGGACTTTATTTGTAGCGAGTTAACTTAAACTTTTTTGCACGACTTCTTTCATTTTCTCAAGCCCGGTTTTTGCAACCAAGTTCGCATCCTGCATCCAATAGTCTCGATTGAATAGCTCTAACGAAAGAAAGCCATTAAACCCATTGTTGCGTAAAGTTTTCAGCATGCTTGTTAAAGGTGCAATACCATCGCCTGGATAAACCCGATCCTTATCTTGAATCTCGGTCGAATTTAAATTCTTTGGGTAATCATTCATATGAAACACTTGCAGTGCGCCTTGCCCAAGTTGTTTCAACCCTTCGAAATCGGATCCACCCTTAAACAAATGGTAAACATCAGCTAATATGCAGGCGTCTTTGTGTTTAGCCTCGATTGCGATTAATGCCACCTCTCCAAGTTTGCTCAGGTTTTTTGAAAAGCCCCAAAGTTCAACTTGGGGAATCACGCCGATGGAACTAGCAGCAATAAGCAATTCACGGTATCGCTGGGCTGCAGCATATAAATCAATCCCAGGCTTGTTGGTAGCACCAACAGGCGGTGCAGCAAGCCTTTTTCCTCCAAGCAATGCAAGATTATCCATGGTCTTTTTTGCAAGCTCGATCGCTTGTTTTCGTTTTTCATCATCGTCAACAATCCATTCGAAGAAACCGATGGCACTTTCCATGGTCAGGCCACTATCTTTAATTCGCTTGCCCATATCCTTGAGGTTTCCACCATCTTTGATGAATTGGTCAATATCGCTAATCCAAGGTTCAATCGCGTCGTAACCAGCCTTGGCAGCAACTTCGACTTGGTCTTTAAGAGGAAGTTTCTGCCCGCGGATGGTGCTAGTGTTCAGCATGAATTTGAAAGGTTTTTTATTGTCTGCAAATGCCAGCAGTTCTTTGCCAGAAAGCCCGACGATCGTTGCGCCAGCAAGCAAGCTTCTGCGTGATAAGTTAGTCATAATATCTCTCCTCTTGAAGATCAGTAACAAAAGATCGATTATGTACAATCTATTTGTAATAATCCAGTTGATTGAAGATTTTAAGTGCTATTTGTCAGGGTGCGAGATTCGGGATAAGCGATTTATTTGCGTGGCGGAAATGTTTTCCGAACTGCATTAATAAGCTCATCAAATTTGGAAAGAAATTTAGAGCGATCCTTTGCGCCCATGGGGGAAGGGCCCCCCGAAACCAAATTACTTTGGCGAAGTTCTTCCATTAGGCTGCGCATTCCCAGAGCCGTGCCGATGTCATTTTCTGTGAATTGTTTTCCTTTGGCATTGAGAACGAGCGAACCTTTTTCGAGGCAGCGTGCAGCAAGTGGGATATCAGCAGTAATGACAAGATCACCCGGGCCCGTGTTTTCAGCAATCCAATCATCTGCAGTTCCAAATCCTGGACGAACTACCATGGTGAATAAGGGGTTTGCAGGTACCCGCATGGAGGAATTTGCTACGACTTCAACTTTCATGGAATATCTGCAAGCGACGCGATAAATTTCGTCCTTGACCGGGCAGGCATCAGCATCGATGAAAATAATATGCATAATTCTTAATGTATGCGATTTTAAGCGTAAAAGGCTGATTCTAAATGAAAAAATTGCAATAAACTTGGTAATTGTTGCATGGTTTGGATTTAAGGATAAAGGTGGGATTGTCGAATGAAGAAGAGGGCTAAAAAGCTTGAAATTTAGGGTTTAACATTTCCTAATGCTGCGAAATAGTGCTATTATAACTTTGTATTAGCACACCAAGAGGGTTGTTATGAATCAAACATCTTCGAAAAAGTTTTGCGATGGCGTCAACAGACGTAATTTTCTCCGTGTTGGGGCATTGGCACCTTTTGGCGTTACCCTGCCCGGCATTTTTCAAGCCGAAGCTGCTTCCAATATCAAAGGTAATCAGCGTTCTGTCATTATGATTTATCTTTCAGGTGGGATGGCTCATCAGGATAGTTTTGATCTTAAGCCAAATGCGCCAACAGAAGTCCGGGGCGAATTCAAACCCATCCCAACCAATGTTTCAGGTATCGAGATATCCGAGCATTTGCCAAAGCTTGCAGCGTGTGCTGACAAATACATCGTATTAAGATCTCTTGTTGGTCAAATTGATGAACACTCAAGTTTCCAGAGTACCACCGGTTATCCGATGTCGGTTACCAAACGAGATAATAAGCCCCACTTTGGTTCAGTGATTTCCAAGGTTCAAGGTCAGGTCAATCCCTCCGTGCCTGCGTTTGTCGATCTTTTCCCAACCATGCAGCATAAGCCTTACAACAGCCCAAGTTCTGGGTTTCTCGGAAGGGCATCGTCCGGGGTCAGGTTGGATGGCGAAGGCATTGATAACATGAAGCTTCAAGGGTTGACTTCAAGTCGCTTTGAGGACCGTAAAATCCTTCTGGATCAGGTCGACGCTTTCCGTAGAAATGCAGATCGGTTGGAAGTTTCTGGCATGAACCAGAATTATCAGCGCGCATTTGAAGTTCTTACTTCTAGCAAGTTGGTTGAAGCCATTGATGTGACTAAGGAACCTTCGAAAGTGCGTGAGCGTTACGGTAAAGGTTCCAGCAAGCATTTGGGTGATGGTGGCCCGCTTTGGAATGATCAACTTTTAATGGCCCGAAGGCTTGTTGAGGCGGGGGCCCGCTGCGTGACGGTTGCCTATGGATTTTGGGATACGCATGGTAACAACTTCAAGCATATGAAAGAGCATTTGCCCACTTTTGAT
>Ga0208856_1000092_pt1 | contig 39301 bp, 41 predicted proteins | sample LakMenEpi13Jul12_FD_150690 | JGI IMG/M metagenome (GOLD analysis project Ga0208856, IMG submission 150690) | Freshwater microbial communities from Lake Mendota, WI - 13JUL2012 deep hole epilimnion (SPAdes) | ecosystem: Environmental > Aquatic > Freshwater > Lentic | place: Lake Mendota, Madison...
GGGTGACCTCGGTCACTTTCTTGACATATTCCAGCGTGATCGCCGTGCCGAGCCACACATCCCAATCGGTCGTCCAACTGGCGGACACGCCGGGTTGCTTGGTCGAACCGGCAACCAGGCAGCGGTAAACCGCGCCGTTGTTGGAAACCGCATTGCCGACCTCGTAGGTGCGTCCGGTGACCCATGCGGGCGAGCCGGAATCGGCATTGGTGAGGACGAAATTCCCAGCGACCTCCCATGCCGAATCGCCGGTCGAGTAGTCGTAGTCGTTGACCCGGAAGACGCGCAAGCAGTCGGACGGGATCGCGTAGCGGTAGGCCCACTTGTATTCCGGGCGCGGGAGGGTTTCGGTGACCGTGGTGGCCTTCATCGCCCATGTCCACGATCCGGCGAGAAGGAGGGCATCGCGGACTTGCGGGTAGAGGGATTTGGCGAGGAGGAGGGCGTGGCTGCTGGAAGTGAACTGCTCGCCGGTGCCGATGCGGAGGATTGCTTGCCGGCAAAGTTCGTCTTCGGAAATCGAGACGGCTGGGCGGAATGCCGCCCTGCTCTCAACCGCCGACTTCAGCGCCGGTTGAGAGACTAGGTATTGAAGTTCTTGGAAGAACTGCTCTTTCATTTTTTAGCAGGCATCGCTTGCGGAGAACCCATTTCCAGAAGTTGCGCCAACTTCATGGCTAAGGTGACGATCAGCACATTGAGGAAAACTGGCGGGTATTTGCTGACATCCGTAACGATGCCAATAGTTTCCACTTGAATCGGCGAGACTTCGTTTGTGTGGATAAAGCCCGAGACGATTTCCCACTTTCCGAAATTCTCGTCCTCGTCCACGCCATTGATGCGAAGCACCTTGAGTGTGCCGGTTGGGAGGGCGTAGCGTCGGAGGTATCCAAACGCAGGAGCGGCGGCATCGGCGGTGATGGTGGTCTGCGTCCGGGCGAACTGCCAATCGTAGTCGGACAGCACCTCGTTGCGGGTCTGATCGTAGAGGCTGGTGGCGAGTGCCATCGGTTCGCCGTAGGGTTTGAACGAATCGGCACTGCCCACGCGCAGGATGGCTTGGCGGCAGATTTCGGAAACCGTGTTGGCAGCGGTGGTGGCGCGGGGTTTGGCGGATTTCTCGATGAGGATTCGGATGCTGGGGCGCATCATTGTCTCGACGGCGATGGTTGCCATGGCCGAGGCGATGTCGCCCTTTTGCGTGAGCGGCATGGCGATTTTGCTGGCGAGTCGGGCAATCAGCGCCTCGGTAAAAGGCGCAGGGAATTTGGTGACATCGGTCTGCTTGAAAGTGTAGTCGATCTTGACTGCTGCGCCCGCCGCAGCCCCAATATAAGTGAAGGTTCCACTTGCCAAAGCTGACAAGGTGAAAGAGCCATTTGTGCTAAGAACAACAACTTGCGATGTGTTTGCTGTGATTGATGTGTTGGCTATCCCCAACGATCCGCCGGTTAGTGTGCTGATCGTGAAAGTATTGGCCGTGGGGTTGGATAGAACGATGTAAGTATCGGTCGTATTGACATTGGAATTTGCTGGCAGGTTGGTGAATCTGATTTTTTCACCGACAGCAACTCCGGATGGTGTTCCAAGGTCCGAATGAAGGAACCCGCCAACGATTTCCCATTGGCCGAAATTCTCCGAGGTATCGATATTTTCTGCCCGGACAAGGTGAATAAAATCGAGAGGCAGCGCATAGCGGCGTCCAAACCCTAGACTTGGGGCGGTGGTTTCGGCGGTGATGCTTGCCTGTTTCTTGGCAAACGCCCACGGGACATCGGAAAGAATCTCTTCCAAGGTTTGATCGTAGAACGAATTGGCAAAGACCATAGGTTGCTTGATCAATGTCTCGGTAGACCCCAGCCGCATGATCGCCTGCTTGGAAATCTGCGTCCGTGTGGAAATCGTGTTGGGAGCCATGGAATCGGCAATGGATTCGATTTCGCGTTGCAAGGAGGGACGCACTGCCAGAGCTTCCATTTCTTTTATCGCGGCCTCGGCTTGTCCGGCTAATCCCATGGCCATCGCGAGTTTGTAAGCCATGCGAACGACGACCATTTCTTTGAAAATGGCGGGGTAAGTGGTGTCTGTCGCGGGCGCGGCGATGTAATCGATTGCGATAGGCGAGATGAGGTTGGTGTGAATAAACCCACCTACGACCTCCCATGTCCCAAAATTCTCGGCAGAATCGATGCCGTTGATTCGCATGATTTTCAACGATCCGGTGGGAACGGCGTATCTGAAATCGTAGCCGGTCACCGGGTTCGCGGCATCCTTGACGACTCCCCCGGATTGATGGCGGGCAAACCGCCAATCGAATTCCGAAAGGATTTCCAAGATCGTGGGTTGGTAAAACTTGGCGGCAAACACAAACGGTTGGCCTTGGTTTTTGTAGGTTTCGGCATTGCCAACCCGAAGGATCGCTTGGCGAATAAGTTCCGAGGCGGTGGCGGTGAGAGTGCCAGTAAAATTAGCGACCGTCTCGATGGACTCCAGCAAAGCTGGTTTCGCCATGAGGAATTGGAGTTCTTGGAAAAGTGATTCGTATTTCATTTGGATTCAATGATGCCGCACAATTTGAGTGCGAGGGTTGTGGTGAGGAGTTGCACAAAGATCGGGGGATACTTTGCGACATCCGTGATTTTGGTAGTGATGTCCATGATGATGGGGGTCGGCAAGTCGGTGTGGACATGGCCACCGATCACCTCCCATTTGCCGCTATTCTCGCTATCGTCGAGGTTGTTGATTCGCAGAATTTGCCCGGTGCCTGTGGGGATCGCGTAGCGGAAGGCATAGCCCGAGGCCGGGTTGGCGGCATCCTTCGCCACCGAGACTTGCGAGCGGGCAAACGACCACTCGAAATCGGCGAGAAGTTCGTCGCGGGTTTGCTCGTAGAGAGATTGGGCGATGACCATGGGTTCGCCGTAAGGCTTGAAGGCTTCCAATGGGCCGACCCGGAGGATGGCTTGTCGGCAAATCTCGGAAACGGTATTAGCCGCCGAGGTGGTGGTCTTCGGGGCTTGCGTGTTGATGAGAAGAACGCGAAGTCCGGGCTTCTGCATGGTCGCGCCAAAGATTTCCGCCATTTGGCCGAAAAGGTCTTTCGAGCCGGTCAGCGGCATGGCGAGGAGTCCGGCTAATTTGATCGTCAGTAATTCCACGAACAACGCCGGGAATTTTGCCGGATCGGTCACGGACGCGATGTAATCGAGCGCGACCGGGGAAGAGAGGTTGGTGTGGATTTTGTCGGCGATGATTTCCCACACGCCAAAGTTTTCGTTGGAATCGACATTCCCAAAACGAAGCGCCCGCAGGAAATCTGTGGGCAGAGTGTATTGAACGGAGTAGCCAGAAATCGGGGCCGTGCCGCTGGTGAGATTCACTTGCTTGCGGCAGAATTGCCAATCGAACTCGGCTTGGAGTTCCTCGACCGTCTGCGTGTAGAACAGAGAACAATACTGAGCCTGAGCGGTCGCGTCCGTGAGTGCGGTGATGCGGGAATCACCGAGGCGGGCGAGAGCGAGGTTGCAGATTTGGATGTCTGTCATTGAGCAGCGGTCAGATCACAGATTGAAAAAATGGGCGGCAGACATTTCCCGGTCTGCCAGCGGGGTGCGGGAATTAGGCTTCGTCGCAGGCGATCTCGACGACCTTCTTCTCTTCCATACGGACAGCACCGAGGCTGGCCACGGAACGGATTTGAAGGGAGTGCGAGAGGTCCGTGCGGACATCCATGTAGGTTTTCAGTCCACGCTCCGCGAGAACGATGCCACTCTTCACATAGGCGAAGCAGGAGCGAACCGTTGAGGCGAGGCCAAGGAGTTGGGTGCGGCGGAATTTGAAACCCATGAAGGTGTTCACATTTCCGTCCACCAAGGCGCGAACCGTGTTGTAGTCGGCGCTGGTCACTTCAGTCGTGCGGAGCAAGTCTTGAAGTTGGCGAGCCGAAACCACAATGATGCGCTCCTCTTCCTCGTCCACTTCAGCGGCGTCGAGAATGAACTTGGCGCGGCGGAGCTTGGCGATGGTGAGGCCGGAATTTACAGCGGTTCCGCTTTCCACCATGTTGACAGCGACCTTTTGGCCAGCAGGCAACGGAACTGCGGTGAGGCCGGTTGTGCCTGTCATGGAATCTCCGCCGAGGGCTGAGATAATGACGGTGTCACAAGTGCGGGCATAAGCTGCACCGTGGGATTGGACGATGGGGCTTGTTGGCAGGACGACTTCGCCGAGCTTGGCCTCGTCCCATTCGTCGAGAAGTTTTGCGGTGTCGTATTCCTTTGTGCGAACCCAGCGTTTGGCGAAGGTTTGATCGGTGATACGGGTTGTCACCGAGCGGTCCACGATTTCAGCCATCGTTGCGGTGTCAATCGTGTTGTAGGATTTCTCCTTACCCTCGATGGAATCCACGGTGACATATTCTTTCAGCCGGGAATTTTTTTGTTGAACGAGGTGTTTCCAGTTCGCGTCGAACTGGGTCGTGTAGTGATTCGGGATAGTGGTCAGAACATTGTTAGCCATTTTGGCCTCCTTGGTTGATTGGGTTGATTGGGTTGATTGGGTTGAGTTGGTATCAGTCGAAACTGATGGTTTTTCTGCTCCCTTCGCTTTTCCGAGTGTCCCGTGAGGGGTCAGCGGCGGCGGGTATTAGGGAGCAGGCTCAACGAGGAGGTGTCTGCTCTGACGAAGGAGTGTGTAGCACACTCCGTGGTATCAGTCAAAAATTAGCAGGGCCGAGAGTCGAACTCGGAATTCCAGATTATGAATCTGGTGAGATACCATTTCTCCACCCTGCGGAAATTCATCCCTGCTTGAGCAAGGAGGTGACGAGCGCGGCGGCTTCGCGGTCGCCTTCCATGTATCGCTTGTGCCAAGCGTTGTCGGCATTCGACATGATGTCCTTGGCGCGGGCTGCGCCGGTCATAAATTCCGTGCTTCCCATTGAGCGACCGACTTTGTCCTCACTCATCATTTGCGCCATGCGAACGAATCCACGAACGACTTCGGGATCGCTGAACCCATGCGAATTCGCATCGACCCCGGCGATCTTCGCGGCCTGCTTGGCGAGTCCGATGTTTTTTCCGAAATCATTTCCCCATTCTTTTTGCAGGGTCGCCACGGCCTCGGTGCGTTGCTTCTCGTAGGTCGCTTGGATCGCCTCCAGCTTGAACATCTCGGTCTTCGCGTGTTGCGTGACGAGTTCCTTCATGGCCGAGGGTGGGATGCCGTGCTTGTGGGCGATCTCGGCATAGGGCTTCGCCATGTCGTCGCTCCATGTCATGCCTTCGGGGAGTGCCTCGGGAGCGAACTTGTATTCCTCCAACGACTCGGGAACTCCCATCGCACGGCGGAAGGCGGAGACTTCCTCGGGCGAGGATTTCTCGTTGGGAACGCCGAGCTTTTTCCCGATCAGCGCATTCGCATTCGCGAGCGCCTTGGCCATATCGGGAACGCTCTTGTATTTCGCGAGCGTGTCCTTGTAGGCGGCGGAATCCTCCGGGAGGTTGTTCGTCCATCCTTCCCCGAATGTGCCGTCCGGGTTGACCCAGCCGGTCGAGGGAGTTGAGGGTTGCGTGGTGGTGGTGGTCGTCTCCGAAGCGGCGGGCGCTGCGGCGTTGGTGCTGTCGGCTCCTGTGTCGAGCAGACTCTGCTCGGAGGAGGTATCGATGGTGTCTTCCATAAATGGTATCAGTCAAAACAGCGCGTCAGTTTTCGACGGGGTGGTAACCGAGATGGGTCGAGCGACCTGCGTAGGCTTTCTGAAATTCCTCGGGCGCGTAGTCGCGCAGCCACTCGACGAGTTCGATGGTCTTGTCGCCGAGCATGGGGTCCATTTCGGGGCGTGGCGGGATGTCGTCTTGTTTGGATTTCTTGCTCATTTTTTCACTTTGCGTTTGGGAGTCTCGATGTCGCCGTCCGCGATGACCGGCCTGCGGAGCATGGCTTCGATGTGGAGGACAACGCCGCGCTGGCCATCGCGAAGGGCGGCGACCACAGGGTTGAAATCATAACCAGGCAGAAAAACCTGTGAGTCGGTAGCGAACTGGTGCTTTAGGTCGGCGATGACGGTCTGACCGTCCTTGCCTGCAAACAAGCGATGGTAGGCGTTGGTCGTCTTCTGGCGCTCACGCTCGCGCCGAAGGGCGGCGGCTTTGTCCTCGGGAGCCATCACGCTTGTCCCATCATGCCGGGGAGCATCCCGGCGAGAGCGGAATCCTGTTTGACGCTGCCAGCTTTTCCAAGGGCGCTTGCGGCCTGCTCCATCTGCTGCGCCTGCATGGCTTGCTGTTGAGCTTGGGCGCGGGCGGCTCGTTGTTGCGCGACCATTTCCTCCTCCATGAGCCACCGGGCCGGGAGACCATCGTTGCGGGCCATGTCGCGGCAGATTTCGTCGAAATCGAAATTATCGAGCATGTCGGGCTTGATCTGCACATAGGGCAGAAGCATCTCGCTGGTGCGGATGAAGGCAGCGTTTTCGAGACTCTTGATCGCGAGGGCGATTCGGGAGTTGTAGGCGACATCCGGCTCGGGGATGTAACCGACCATCGTGAGTTGCTGGGGTGGGGGAGGGAACTTGCCAGCGCGGGCGAGGATCGCAAAGACCCGGCGAAGGAGCGGATTGAATAGCTCCGTGGTGAGGCGAGCAAAGGTCGGGGAAAATTGGATGAGCTTCTCACTCGCTCGCTCGGCGACTTCGCGGGCGGTCATCTGTTTTTGCAACTGCGCGAACATTTGGAACAAGTCCACATGGAAGGCTTCGTTGATCGCTTTGCGTTTCTGCTCGGCCCGCTCGACGCCGATGTCGTAGCGCCCATTGGTTCCCCATTCCCGTGGCGTGGCGTTGGGGTTGTTCGGATCGAAATAGGTCACGCCACCGGCGCGGAGATCGATGTCGCCATCGAATCCAGCAGGGATCAGAATGCGAGGGAACGCATGAATCTCAGCGAGGGAGTCGAGTTGCTTTTCGAGGAAGTTGAGTTGCTTGCACTCTGGGAGAGCGGTCCACGATGGCGAGTAGCCGTAGCATTCGGAGTTCTTCCACTTGAGGTAGCGAGTAACGAAGAACGGTTGCTCGTCGAACCCGGAGGACAGGAAGACATGCTTGGATGCCTTGTCCACATAGACCGAGGCGTAGGGTTTGTTTGCGCCATCGCGCTTGCCTTGCTCGATCTCACCCGGACCACGGGGAGCGATCAAATGGACACATGAAAATTTGCGGTTGGAGTTGGGCTTCTCCAGTTCCTTCTTCATCGAGTCGGTGAGGTTCTCGATGCCGAACTTGAGCGCGGCCTGCCGTGCCGTCATCTCATACTCGCGAGAGAGCGTATCCACATAGCCTTCGTCGTCCTCGGAGATCGCGAACGATCCCAGATCGAGCTTGGTGAAGTTGAGGGAATTGTTCTTCCCGCCTTCAACCAAGATTGCCGCCGTGCCGAAGGCTCCCCGGTCGAGATAGAGTTCGTGAATCTCGGTGTAGAAATTCGACCGGCTGAGTTCGGCCTGCATCACCTCGGTGCAACGCTTGAACCATTGCTCGATCTCGTCCTCGCTCTCCATCGCCTTCGGCGGTTCCAGACTGAACCACCGGCTTTCGAGCGGCGTCATCCATGAGAGTTGGCCATTGGCCAGAATCATGTTTGCCCGGACGGCGGTGGCGTCGAAGAGTTGCGCCTCGTCCTCGGTGGATGGCGAGGTCGTCTGCGTGAACATCGTCGTTTTCCGGGGCATGACGAATTTCGCGATGTCCTCCCAAAGCGATTCCCATGTCGCCCGCTGATGCACTAGTTCCGCATGGCGCTGCAAAACCTTGTCGGCGAGTTCGGGATTTTTTCCGGTCATTTGGTATCAGTCAAAACTGAATCAACCCAGCGTTGAGTAGCCGGTCGTCACGGGAGCCTGCGAGGATTCCCCGGCGAGAATGGATTTCTTCATGCCCTTGCGCCTCAAGATTTCTTTTTCTATGTCATCCTGCGGTGAGCCGGGGTCAACCTGCGCCCCCGGAGCAGGGGCGTTAGCAGCCATTTGCATGGTCATGCTTTCGCGATCTTTTCGTTGCTCGTCGGCTTGTCTTTTTGCCTCGGCGATTTGCTCGTCACGAATTTTTTTATCTTCTGCGGCTCGCGCCAGCATATCTTCTCGATCTTTAGCCGCCTGCTCTTTTTCGGCCTTGCTTGGTCCTTTGCTTCCTCCTCCGAACCACGCTAGGCAGGGTGAGAGGATAGGGTTGATTTCGTGGTCAGTAAGTCGCATCGCTTTTGGAGTTTTTGGGTTTCGTAAACTCGGAGCGGGCGGTCTCGCCGACTCCATGCGATGAATGGGAGACGATACGGAGCGAAGTTGCAAGGGTTATTTTGACTGATACCACTATATATAGTGATCAGCCAGCAGTTCTGACACAACCTGTAGTATGTGTGGGCGGCATCGCGCCACCGTTCCTCGGGGTCGTGAATGTCCACCGGGCGGGCCAGCATGAAGAAGTCCTCGGTGTTGATGACCACGCCATTCCAAGCGGTCAATTCCACCTCCTCGGCGAAGGATCGCGCTTGCGGGTAGCGCCGGTAGAGGTCGAGAATTTGAAGTTCGAGTTCGCGTTTCATTGCATCCCTCCAGATAAGTTACAAATCAGAGGGGAATCACCGCCGCACCTTTCCGAATCCACCGCCTCGGAATCCTGCCATGACTCGGGTTGCTTCGTGGCGCTCGGCCTTGCGCGGGATCGCGCTGCGGTCGATGACCATGCCTCGCTTGATAGCTTGGTGCGAGAGGCTGAATGCATCGCAGAAGTGACTGCTCCAATCATGCACCGGCACATCTTTGATCGTGACGCCATCGCGCTCTTCTTTGCTGTGGTAGGCGTCGAGCGCCTCGATGCCATCCGCGCAACCGGCCTCGTTGATGTGAATGCGAGGGAACGCATCGTTGGCGAGATTGATGCCATCCCATACCGAAATCTGCCGTGGCACCGGCACCACGCCGGTCAGTCCGCTGCGGCCCAGTGCCTCCTGCCAGAGTCCACCGACCTCCGCTGCGGCGTCATGCGGGATGTAATGCCCCCCGTAGCCGTATTGGCGCTCCTTGAGCCTTGCCGCCCAATCCGCAGGGGTCTTGCATTCATCGGACCCGGAAAGGGATTCTAGGTAATTGATGCGGTCGCCCACCATCTGCCACACCCAGACCTTTTGGTTGAGCGGAGCGCCCACATCCCATGAGGTGTAGACGGGAAGCTCTTTGAACCACAGCACATCGTTGGTGACCCGCTTCTCGGCGCGGGCCTTTTCCAGACTGCGAACATAGATCGCGCCCGGGCGACCGATGTTGAAGCTGCACTCGTATTCCTGTTGGTAGGCATTTTCTGTGGTCCCACGCCGGATGTCCGCGAGTTCCTCCTCGGGGATGATGTGGCTCTCGCTCGCCTTGAGTTGGAGTGTGAACCAATCGTTGTCAGCACACGCCCGGTTCCACATTTTCCAGAAAATGTTTCGCCCCTTCGGCGTTCCCACCCATGTCGCCCAGCCTTGGTAGTCGGTGAGTGTGGGCCGGATGACATTGTCCCATGCCGCTGGGTCGAGGTCGGCGGCCTCGTCCATCACGACCCCATCGAGATAGATTCCGCGAAGGCGCTCGTAGGCTTCTCCAGAGTAGAGCCGGATCGTGGCCTCGTTGTGGAAGGTGATCGCGAGATCCGCCTTATTGATCACCACGCCGGGGATTTGCGAGGTGAACTGGACAAGGTATTTCCACGCGATGTCTTTCGCCTGCTCGCGGGTCGGAGCCACATAGGCGTAGCGGAGGGGCGGTCCGCTGCGCTTGTGCGAGAGCGCCTTGGCGATGAGGTCTTGGATGCACACAAACGACTTTCCGGCGCGGCGGTGCAGCACCATCACCGACCAGCGTTGTGTGCGGTGCAGGTAGCTTGCAAGCTGCGGGCGCGGGATGATGTCGATGTTAATGGCCACCGATGCGGATGTTGATGTCCATGGCCCCGGCGACCTCGATCTTCTCGGGTTCGTTCCATCCCATCGCTTTCGCGAGCATTTCCCCGTATTTCGCGCAGGTCGCCGATTCCGGCGGCATTTCCATGAACCGCTCGCGGAGTGTTTCGAGATAGGTCTCGCGTTTGTAGCTCATCTTGGATTCCGACTTGGCGCGGAGTTCGTCAATTCGGAAGGCCACACTTGCATTTCCTTGCAATTTGCAAGCGGCACCATCGGCTCCTTTTTCGGAGTAACCGGCGCGGATGTAGGCTTGGGTGAGCGACAATCCGCTCGCGACCCCTTGGCAAAAAGCCTCTTGTTTCGGGTTCAATTTCATAGGGTTGATGGTATCAGTCAAAATTGATCTTGACAAGTATTGGGAATCTCCCCCTCATACTCCCCCTGTGGTTGTTATTTCGATGTGGGTCATTTCTTCGGCCTTCGTTTTGACTTTGCTTTGGACAAAGAGGATTTCGACACTTTCCGGGTCGTCGTCCGGGATGAGTTTCGCGTAACGCAACTGGTCGATGAGTGGCTTGCATCCGCCTGCGAAGTTGTCTGCATCAAGTAGGCGAATGGATTTTCTTTCAATGCGGAGTCGAGTGCGCGGCGGGCGCGGACTTTCTCCTTTTGGAGTGTCGTCCAGTGCTGGCCGAGGAGCCGGTTGAGGCTTGGCGTGAGGTATCCCCGCAGTTGAAGAGTGAGTGAACACTCCCGGGCTTGATTCGGTGTAGCCGAGTTGTCTGAGTTGTTCATGTGTCCAGTTCATGGTTTGAGGCCCGCTGCTTTGAGCCACGCATCGAGATCGTAGCCGTTGAGCGTTGTGTCGCGAAATTGGATTGCCTCTCTCAATGCCTCCCTCGCCTGGTCGCGCTCGCGCTCTAGTTTTTTTGCAAATTCTCCCGGTATTGGATTGACCGGGGGCTGGGAACTTTTCCATGTCAGTTTTCGCATCGCGTCCGTTTCCGGTGTGTCACTCATCGTTTTTTCCTTTCTCGCAGCATTTTTATGATTTCGGGGTATTTCGCCGGGTGGAATGCCGCATCCTTGATTTTGTCCGCAGGTAAATCCATCGTGCTGCAGACTTGCGTGAACGCTCGGTTCTTAAAAAAATGCCGAGCCGACCGCCGAGCCTCCACCATGATCGCCCGCTGGTGTTTCGATTTGTATTTCTGGCGGTTCCAGATGTCCTCGACCGCCTGCAAGATGATGTTGCAGGCTAAGTCTCGGACCCCTTCGAGATGGTAGTCTTTAGAAGGGGATTTCGTCACTTTCAGTGGTTGCTGGTCGTGGGGTTGTTTTTTCGGTTTTCTCGACATGCTTGGCGTTGCCGAGGATGGGCAGTTGGAGACCGTCTTCACGCTCGGCCTTGGAGACCGATTGTTTGACCATGTAGTCGCCGAACTGACCGTCCGGGGTGTCGATGAGGATGAGGTCGGCAAAGACCGCCTCCTTGCCGTTCTTGCGGGTGATCCGCTTGAAGCGGGCTTTGTCGAGTTGGGTTACATCAATGCTTAATGTGATCATGGTTGGTTTTGTATTGGTTGTTCGTCTGGTGGGAGAGTGTTCAAAAAGGCGACCGCCTTGCCGGACCCAGCGACCTCCGCTGCGGTCACGCAGTTGTCGGAAATCACACCGTGGTCTTGCAGGATGTTCATCACCTCGGTTTCGTTCAGCCGATGCGCCTCGATGTAGTGTTCTAGTGTGTTCATATGGTATCAGTCAAAACTTTGATTTATTTGCGCCATTTTTGCTTTGAATTGGATTTTCTTTTTAAGTTGTAGGAGTCCCTTTGCTTGAATGCCTCTTACCCTTTCTCTTGTAATCATGTAAGGTCTCCCACATTCTTCCAAAGTCCGTGATTTTTTACCATCAAGCCCATAACGCATAACTAAAATGGTGCGTGTTCTTTCTGGAAGTTCCTGCATGGATTCTGAAAAGAATTTTTGACGAGCCGCAGACAAGGTATGGATTACAGCAAGATTCTCAAGTATTTGTTCTATTTGTTGTGCAGTCATACCCTCACCACCTTTGTAAACTCCGATAACCGCCGGAGGATCGGCTCGCCCCTGTCGGGCGAGAGCATTTGTTTGAGCGCACCCCGTTCGGCATTCGCCGTCCAGATCACCGGCAGTTCGTGGGAGGATCGGTGTTCCAGCAGGTCGAAGAGTTCCAACTCGCTGCGCTCGGTCATCTTCTGCTTGCCGAGGTCATCGAGCAGTAACACTTTCGTCCGGCGGCAGCGGGTCAGCGTGTCCTCGGCGAGCGCCTTGGCCTGCGGATTGTCGTGCCACTGGTCGGCGCAGGCTTTCGCAAATCCCGTGGAGGTGATGCCAAAGACACGCAAGTTCTCAAAATGCAGACGCTTGAGCAGTATCCACGCCGCCCGCGTCTTCCCGCAGCCCGCAGGCCCGACGAGACCGAGGCCGACCGGATTAAAGCGCCATGCCTCGCATTCGCGCAGGAAGGCCGCAGGAATGCGTTTGGGGTCGCTTTCGCGGTAGAGTGGAGGGCAGATGGCATGGAACGCCTCCTGCCGCCTCTCCTGCTCCTCTGCGGCCTGCTCCTGCTTGAGCCGCTCGATCCTTTCGAGATCGCACTCATCGCAGAGGATTTTGATGTTCGGGAAAATCCGCAGCAGATCATCGCCCGGAACCGGCACCGAGTTGTAGCACGACTCGGTCGCGCAGCATTGGACCGTGGCTACCATTGCTCGACCTCCTCTTGTTTAATAGGCGCAGGTTTCTTGTTTTTCGGCGGGAAGATGCCCTGCCACCCGTTGGCGATGGATTGGTTGATCGCTTCGATGGCTTCGTCGTGACCCATCTCCGAGAGGTTTCGGAGTTGTGCTTGGACCGATGCCGGGGCGAGGGCTTTGAGTCGGGATGACTTTCGGTAAGCAAGGTAGCTTTCCCATGCCGCTCCAAAATCCGCCGACTTGAGGTTCGCCGGAAACTCCACCCCTACTTCTTCGTTAGAAGAAGTATTAGAAGATGTAGACTGAAGAAGAAGAGTTGCCTTTTGGTTGGAACCATTTGGCAAGCACCCTACCAAGGGTGGTTGAACGGTGGTTGAACCACCCTTGAGGTTTTGCCTCTTTTCAGCCGATTTCCTGCCACCTTCGCGGCTTTTTTCAGCCCAAGCATCCTGCTTGTCCCTTTCACGCTCCAGCCGGTCATGCACCAGTGAAGCAGACTCCAAGGGGTGCGGTTGGAACATGGTTGCAAGGGTGGTTGCAAGGGTGGTTGAAGCACCCTTGCCGATGAGGCGGGCGATCTTGTCTGGATCGGATGGGATGGAACCGTGCTGCCAGCAGGACGCCAGCAAGCGCAGATACGCCCCCTCCTCCTCCAGCGTGAGCAGGGAAACCCGCTGCGACCCCAGCCAGTCGCCGGGGTAGAATTGAAACGCCGGTCGCTTAGTCATTTCCCACCTCCAAGAATTCTCCATGCGAGTGCTGCCACTGCAGGAACTTGTGAATTCCCAATGGAACGAGATCGGTCCACCCAAGTGGAAATATCATGTGATGTTCCAACCATGTTAGGCTCATTTGCTTGCCAGCCAGATGCCCATACATTTCTGGATTCGTAGCTGGCAACTCGTCCAAATTGCCCATCGGCTTGGAACGGTTCCACCACTTCCGATACTTCCACATCCTTGCCAAAGGAGTTCCCAACAATCCAAAGCCTCTCCCTTTTATGCCTTGCTCCAATATGGTTTGCGCCCAACACTCCCCACCTCGCATCATACCCCAGTTGGGAAAGGTCTCCAAGGACTCGCCCAAGTCCTCGAAAAGTAAGCATTGGGCTGTTCTCCATGAACGCGAATTTGGGTCGTATTTCGCCAATGATTCGGGCCATTTCTGACCAGAGTCCGCTTCGTTCGCCTTCAATTCCAGCCCCCCCCCCAGCAATTGAGATGTCTTGGCACGGGAATCCTCCGCAGACGACATCGACTTGTCCCCTCCACGGAGTTCCGTCGAAGGTGGTGACATCATTCCAGATTGGGAACTTTGGCAGGATTCCGTCCCGCTGCCTTTGCAACAGGACTTTCCGGCAATAAGGTTCAATCTCGACAGCACAGACTGGGGTATGTCCGAGAAGGATGCCGCCGAGGATTCCTCCCCCTGCTCCAGCAAATAGGTGTAGCTCATTCATGCGCCCCCCTATAAACGGCCAGCACCCGAGCATGAGCCTTGGCCCGCTTCGCCTTGCGGTAGCAGAGGTGCTGGATCACGCCGGTCTTCACCGCTGCCGAAAACCTCGCACCCATCGCATTCGGGTGCGGTGGTTCGGGTATCCATGGCCGGACATCCTCGGCGGTGAATTCCGCTCCGTTGCGGGCCAGCCATGAGATGACCCCATCGCAGGTCGCCTTCCAATCCTCCGGCGTGGAGGCATCCACTTGCAGGATGCCTCGGTCGCGTAGTTCCTCGCCGGTCATTTGGATTCCTCCTTCGCGTGTGCCAAGGCAAGGCCCAGCTCATGCCCGAAAATTTCTGCGTTTTTTCTGGAAAACGGCGCTGCCCTTTCAATGGAAGCCGCTAACACAAGGATTGCCGGAGCGACCTCTCCTTCAAATTCAACATTTCTCCGCAGATAGGCATAGTCATCAGCGATTTCTTCAATCATTTCGCGGCCCTCGCTTTCTTCGGCTTGTCCTCGACCAATTTAACAATGTCGGCCTTGCGTTGGGCATACTGCTCCCGCACCGGCATCCGCATTTTCTCATGCCATTCGCGGAATGCCTTGCCACCCATGTCGCCACCCATCGCCGCGACGAGGTCATCGAGGCCCGACTTCCCAGCCACCGCCGCTGAGACGATGGCAATCCGGTCAAAGAACTCGCTGCCGGTCTGGTGCTGGAGCTTCCAACCCGGAACATCCCCGCTGGCTGCGAGGATTTCCTTCGCCGCATCCTTGATAGGCTTGAGGAGTTCCTTCTCAAAGATCGACGCCGCCTTGAGGAATTTCCCCAGCCGATCCGGGTCGGCCAGAATCCCCTGCCGGACATCGGCCAGCGAAACCGAGGACTCGACGGTCGCCAGCGTTTGCACGACCGGCTCGACAACCTGTGGGCATCGGTCTTTTTTGAGGCACCATGAGCAATACTCATTAGCGCAGGGCTGGCGGTTGGGATCGGTCGCCGAGGCTACAATCCCCTTCACCCATGCATCGGCTTCCTCGTATGTGTAGCGGTAGTGGACGACCTCGCGTTGATCGCAGAATAGCAACACGCACTCCCACTCTTTTGCAAAAGTGCGGTCCATGTTTCCGAGGGCGTAAGCCGCCTGCTGCTTGTGATACGAGCGTAATTGGCCCGACTTCAAATCCATGCTCATGGATTTCGCATTCACTCGCGAATCCTCCGTTCCCTCATGGGAAAGGTGCGGAGTGGTCACTTTGAGAAGCGCCTCGTCGGCGATGATCTCATGCCCCTCGGCCAATTCCTTGGCCGTTGTGACCGCCCACAGCACCGCATCCTGCTCGTCGTCAGAGAGCGAGAGGAACGGCTGGCGCTCCCCCATGAGAAGACCCCGGAAGGCCAAGTCCATCCGAGTCCCTCGCTCCGCCGCAGGACCGGAGACGGGGTTGCTTTCAAAGCAAGGACAGAGGTCCAGCTTGTCGAGAGCGGAGTGGCGGATTGTCGCGCTCATTATGCGACCTCCTTCAGCACGGCGTCGATGAAGCGTGGCGTGTTCGACAGCACCCGGTTGCGGTAGCCCTCATCCGCGATGTCGCGGAAGGTCTGGCCCTCGGTGATCTGGCCCTTAGAAACAAGGAAGGTGTTGACCTTTGCCTCATGCTCGAAAATGCGCTTTTCCAATTCGTCCGCCCAATTTGGGGTTTCCGATGGAATTGCCTCGGTATCAGCCGAAACCGCCACGGCCTCGACCTCGATCAGCTTCGGGGCTTCCGCCACCGGCTCTGGTGCGACCTCCACTTTTACCGAGCGTGTTGGGCGAGGGGAGTCAAACTCACCAACCTCCTCCGGGGTATACATCCCATTGAGGACCGCAGGAAAGGTCGCCCGGACCCCCTCCGAGATCACCCGCGCCCGGAGCATTTGGCGAGGGTAGCTTTTCCAGTTGTCCTTCGATCCAAGACCCGCCGCCTTGGCGCGAGCCATGTCCCAATCGATGCGGAGCGATCCGCCCGCAGGGTGGGAGAATGTCGCGGACACCTTCTCGTTCGTGTGGTCGTGCCACTCGACACGCCCCCCGCTTTGCTGGAAACGCGCCAGCATCGAGTCCGCCTTGAGCGAGGCGCGGCCTTGAATGATATGGTAATCGCTCGCCACCGATCCGGGGTGACGCCCTTCGGCGGTCGCTACGATCATCAGCGCGAGTGCTTGATCCGGGGTCTTCATGCCGAAGAGACCCGATTTGACGATGGCCGAAGCCATGACCTGCATGTCGCCCAAGGCGACTTGTGTGTTGACTTGTGTAGTCAGTTGTGTGTTACTCATTTTGTTATTACTGCTTTTCTTGTGGTTTAACTTTGCCCCGTTGGATTGCCGTCCTTCGGGGCGCTTTCTTGTGGTGAGGACTAGTCCTCGAAATCTTCCCATTCCGCCCATCGCCTGCGGCGTTCCTCGAAACGGCGCATGCGGATAAACATATTTCTCTGCCCGCAGTGGTAGCTCGCGAGGCAGGAGCCAAGGGTGAGGATGGCGAGGGCGATGGCGAATCCTGCACTCATCGTGCGAGCCTCCATGCACAAAGGCCGAGGATGACGACCGGCGAGACCATCCAGATAAAATCGAAGGCGTAATCTAGGCATCGGAGAATGGTGTCCATTAGGAAGCCCTCCGGGTGTTGAGGCTCGCACGGCGCTTGTCCGACCACCACTTCTCCAGCGAGGGCCGAAGGATGCGCCAACCGCCACGGTCGCCACGGGGCTTTTCTGCGGTGAACATCCCCTTGTTGCAAAACTGCCGAATCGTCCACGGCGCGTAGCCGGTGAGTTGAGCGGCTTCTTCTACGGTCATCATTATGTTCATGGGTTACTAAAACCTTTCTATAAAAAAATTGTTTATTCTAGCGACTTTATGTATGCATCTTTAACTTGGCGGGTTACTAAAACCTGCTCCAAAAAAAACTCGACCTGCCGACTGGTTGGTCTTTTGCCTGCTTCCGCCTCAATTTTTACTCGGGCGACTAGCTCTCTTGGAAGCCACACGGCCAGCAGCTCTTTTTGTGGCTTCGGCGATGGCGAGGTAGTCCTCTGGCGCGAGAATGGTTTTGCGAGTGGCATGGGTAAGAGTTTCTTCAATGAAAGCGGTGATTGTCAGCCCACGGGATTTGGCAGCTTTGCGAACCCGTGCCGCCAATGTGCGAGGGATGTAAAATCCGATCACTTCTTTGTCGGTGGAGTGTTGGTTTGGCATGACGAAAAAACTCTTAGCCGAGGTTACTAAAACCACACAAGAATTATTCTTCAATGCGGTGATCACCTACCATAAAAAAACACTTGACAACCGCATGGGCAAATGATCCGCAGGCCGAAATAAAAATTCACCCGCTTAAACAGACGCTCCGCAGGCGAGGGGACTTGACCAGCGCCCCAAATCAAAACCGTCCATCCGCCCGCCAACCCGCATGAATGCTGGCTGCGCGGAAATTTATTTCACCGAAAAAAAACTAAAATAAATCACGGCAACCCCTAAAACTACCATGCAGAAAATGTAAATTCCGAACCATGTTTTGTTCCACCAATTACCAGCTGGCGCGTATTCGCCCATGAATAAGCAAGACGCCACAAAGAGACACAACCAACCGGAAACAATGAAGACGGTCATCGCTTCACCCTCTTCGCCTTGTTCTCCATTACACGCGCAATCACCTTCTCGCGGTTCCTCTGATACCAATCCGCCTTGCGAACCTTCTCCGCCTCCTTGAATTTATCGTCCGTGCGGTAGCGATCCGAGTATTGTTTCGCCATGAACTTTTGCTGCGTTTTTTTGTTCGCGTAAGGCATAGGTCAAATCCTCCAAAAGGCTTTCCAATCGGCCCGAACGGCGGGAACCGCATAGACTCTCTGCACCATCGCTGGCGAGGTGTGACCCATTTGGTAGGCCGTCAATCCCGCATTCCCGCAGCGACCGAGGTGGTAGGTCGCGAACGAATGCCGAAGCGCATTCTCTGGCCAGCCCTCCCAGCCAAGAGCAAGTGCCACGCGCCGCCGCGCCTCATGCAACGCCTCCAGCGATCCTTTCACGATCACGCCTTTCTTCCCTTTGAAAAATTCCCGCCGTTTCACCAGCGGCTCGGTCATATCCACGACCCGCTCCAGCATTCCCGTGGTCTGTTTCGAGACCTCGGGCCGAATATGGATTTGATTCGATTTGAAATCCACATCCTCCCAATTCATCCGCGCCACCTCGATGGTCCGCAGGCCCGCGAACCCGCCTAGCAGCACCAGCGCCTTCACATCATCCTGCATCGGAGCTTTGAGCAGTTCCTTCATTTGCGCGGGCGTGAGAATGTTTCGCGACGGTGTCGCCTTCGGAGACCGCATCCCCTCGACCGGCGACCGCTCGATGAATCTCATCCGTGCCGCCCAGCGGAAAAACATCCGCGCATAGCGAAACCACATCGCCCTAGTCGTCGGTGAATCCGAGGTCTGGTTGATCCATCTCGTCAACGCCACCGGCTCAATGGCAGACAACGCCCCGGACCATTTCGAGTTCAGTTCCCGGCACAGCATCTCGACCTTCGCGATATGCGATTTGGATTTCGTCGCGTTCTCCGCCGCAAACATCCGGGTCGCCACCGCCACCGACATCCCGCCCTCCTCGCTCCTCACTCCTTCGCGACCTTTCTCGCGCAACACATCCACCAGCCGCGCCCCCTCCGAATGCGCCTCCAACTCGGTCTCAAAAAACATCCGTTTCCGATCCCCGAAATAAGATGCTTTGAGATCAAGCACCCATCGATTTCGCGCATCTTCAAACCGAACTGCATAGGGGTTGGGTTTCATTCTGTTGGTTGGTGTTTTGGCAGTCAGTGCCAACTAGTGCCAAAAACATCCCCTCAAAAGCAAAACCACGCAACAGAAAAAAACACGAAGCAAAAGATGGGGGAGGTCTGTAGACCCGCTTGGAAAAAGGCTCCAGAGGCTTTACTGGAGGAGCGGAAGGGGTGGGATTTGAACCCACGGCAGGTTGCCCTGCGTTCGATTTCGAGTCGAGAAACGGCTACTGACTACGAACGATTTACGGAAGGAGTGCCAGAAAGTGCCAAGGCGGGGCGGATTCGGATGAAATTTCGGGCGATGGTTTTCTGCCGTGCTTTGCGCCAGACGCCGTCACCGGACTCGGAGTCGCGGTCGCCTCGTCCGTTGGTGTTGCCTTCGATGGTGATGATCTGAAAGCCCGAATCGGATTCGACGATTCCGACATGCGAGAAGTCGAAGACGACGATGTCGCCGGGTTGGGCGAGGTCGCGTTCGTGCAAGATCACCGAGGTTTTGGGGCGGGACTTCGCCCAGCCGAGGAATCCGTAGGCGAGGGCGGTCTTTGGTCGCCATTCCTCGGTCGTTGAAGATTGGAGGTTGAGCCACTCGGTGACGCCGGGAGCGTGGAGCCACTCGCGCATGCACCAATCAACGAAGGCCGCGCACCATGGCCATGAGGCGGGCTTTAGGTCGGTGGCCCGCTGGTAGTCTCGGATTTGCGATCCGTTGTTGTTCCCGCCTTCCTCGCGGACTCCGATTTGTGAGGCGGCGATTTCGGCGAGGAGCTTTGTCATTTGTCTTTGAGGGCTTTTGCCTCGCCGAATTTCGACCAGGCATAGGACAGGTTGTCGTCTGCGGGGAGGTCGGGGTTTTGCACCGGCATGTATTTCACCGACACGCTGAGTTGCAGGTTGCCCATCTCGCCGACTCGGTCGCCGAATGGCGGGATCGGAACGCTGACGCAGGAGGTGAGGAACGCCAGTGCCAGACAGGCAAAGGCGAAGAGGATCATTCCTGCGGCGATCCGGCCCGGGGTCATCCCTTGCGGAGGATGTTGATCGCGCCGACCAGCCCTAACCCCGCCGCCACGATGGCTTCTTGGTGCTGCGGACTAAGCGAGACGCCCAGCCCCGTGAGGACCAGAAGGACGCCCCTCCATGTTGACGATTGGCCGAGTTGTGTGAGCAGGTAGTTCATTGGTTTCATGTTGTGGATGGTATCAGTCAAAATTCGCTAGTCAAAAATCAGTCCTCGGTGGTGGCGTTTTGGTAGAGGCCGAGCGCAGGCTTGACCATGTTGAGGAGGACGGCAGGCGCGGCCATGGTTGGCGTGACTGCCATCGAGCGGAAGATATTGTTCCACTCTTTGAGCATGGCGTCTGGGTCGCTGAAGTTGAAGGCGTCATCGAGGTTTGACCCGGCGCGGATTGCCGACTCGGCGGTGTTGAGGAGCGGGTTTTGCGACGAGGTGAAATACCCTTGGCCGGTGAGCTTGGAGAGGGCGACCTCGGCCACTGATCCTGCGAAGAAGAATCCTTGGAATGGGGCGAGGAGCATGGCTTTTGCAAAGCCGCCGATGCCCCAGATTTCCTCGTCGTCGTCATCTGAAAAGGTGTCTTTGAATGCGCTGGAGATGACATGGGAGACGAGCGCCATGAGTTCCACGGCGACGATGCGGCGGATGTGTTCGCTGGCTTTGCCTCGCCCTGTGGCCAGCCCGCGAGCGGCATCTGCGAGGATGGCGGTCTTGAGGCGCGGGTCGGACATGAAAAGGAAGAAGGTTTTTGCAAAAACATTCCCGTTGTTTTCCATGATGCTTTTCTGGCCAAAGCTGACCGGCTGCGCGAAGCGGTAGATGGCCTCGCTGGCGGCATTGAGTGCGGCTTGCTTGGCGAGGTTCTCTGGCATGCCTGCGTCGAGGGCGTCATCGAGGTTGGCCCTGTAGACGATGGCGCTGGAGATCGAAGTTCCTGCGGAGTCGAGCCAGTTGATCGGGGTCATCGATGCCTCGGCGATCTTCGCGGCGAAGTTTGGTTTGCCTGCGTAGCGGGAGAAAAGGAAACGCGCCTCGGCGGTTGCGCCTCCTTGGAGTCGGTTCTGGATGGCATCGGATTCCCAGACGGTCTGGATGTCCTCAATGATGTTGCCGGGTTGTGAGAGCGCCGAGGCGATCTGCTTCATGTCGAGCGAGAGGCCGAAGCGGATCGTGTTTTCAAGCTGCATTGCGAGCGTCTTGAGGTTGAATCCGAGCGATGCGACTGCTTTGCCGGAGATGGCTGTGCCGATGACATTGTTGAGCCATGCGGATTCGCGGGCCTTGTTGCCGCCTCGTTGTTCCAATTGGTCTGCCCAGAGTTCGGCGCTTTTGAGGACGGCATCTCCGTGCTTTTGCTTGAGGGATTCGCGGACATCCGGGGAGGAGAGGAGTGCGCGGAATTCGCGGGCGAGTTCGGCGAAATGGACCCAATGGGCTTGCTGGGCGATGTGGCCTTGCGCCACGGTGAGGGCATCCTCTGCAGCGATCTTGGCAGAGTGGGTGACACGGGTTTTGGCAAAACTCGGAGTCGTGCCGGTGGCGGTCGGCGACCCGTCGAGGCCGATGTCCTTTGAGTCTTTGGCGTTGAGGAACCGAGTCGGCGCGTAGTTTTTGACCTGCGGCATGGTCATGCCGAAAATTCGCGAGTAGACCGGATTCACGATGCTTACGCCTTTGCCGTAGAGGGCTTGCAGGTAGTTGATGACGGATCGGGAGACGGGATCGTTGACGAGAGCCTTAAGGTCGGCTGCGCTTTCATCGGTCCATCCTTCCTTCCGCATCTTGATTTGGACATCCGGTTGGTTCCATGAGAGCAGGAGTTGGATGGCCTTGGCGCGGGACATGTCGAGCTTCACATCCTCGCCACGGAAAATGACACGCTTGATGGTGACGAATTCTTTTTGCGTGTCCGCCGGGAGTGCGGCGAGTTCGTTGCGGAGCGTCTCGATATCGGCATCGGTGAGCTTGCTTCGGTCGGCCTCGCCGGTGACGATCTTTTGAGCAAGTTCGATGGCGATGCGCTCGTCCTTCACTTTGCGGCCTTCAAGGTAGGCTACGGCATTTTTCTGATCTCCTTTGAGCCAGAGCATGGCATCGCCTGCTGACATGTTGGCGGCTTTCGCGCCTTCCCGGACGGCATCAAGGATGCCTTTGCCATCGCGGATTTCTGCGGATTGCGCGGCCATGTCGGCTTTGCGGAGACGCACGGAGAAGTTCGCGGCGATCTCCGGCGGGAGCATGGCGGTGACGAACTGCTCGAAACTGGCGTGGTCGAGAAGGTAGTTGTTCCCGACCTCGGTGATGCGTTGCATGAGTCCCTTGTCGGCGAAGCGTTTTTTTGCTGTGCCTTTGCCGAGCCATTCGATGGTCGCTGCGGCACGCGCCCTCTGCTCGTCGATGCGGGCCTGCTCCTTGATCCGCCACGCTTCGCGTCCCATTTGCAGTTGACCTTTGAGCCAGTCGAGACCCTGTGCGAGCGTCTCGGACGAACGGTTGTCGAGGTCGCCAAATGTGTTGAGGATCGACAGCTCTTCAGAGAGAGCGGAGATGTCCTCGGCGGTGGCGTCCGGATTGGTGAGCGCGGCATCAATCTCGTCCATGCGCTTGGGCGTGGCCTCGTCGTCAAGGAGGGTGGCTCGGTAAACCATGTCGGCGAACTTCTGCGTCTCGGCTCCAAGGGTTGACTTGCGGACTCCGTTGTCACCGGCCTTCGGGCGGGATTGCTTCACGGCCTTGGTGATGGCCTCGGTGTATTCGCGCACCAGCACCTTTTCGAGTTCGGTGTCGATCTTCTTGATGCGGTCGCGGAAGAAGTCGGCGAGGGCTTTGTCGGCTCGCTTGCTGGCGAGGTTTTCCTTGGCCGTGTAGCCTGGTGGCAGCGAGACCTGCTTGCCTGCTTGGCCGATGTTTTGGCCTTCCTTCATCCATGCGCTGATGATCGCGCCGTCCATGTTTTTGGCTTCGGAGACTTTCACTCCGTCCTTGAAGACATCCATCGGAGCGATGTTGGCGAGGACGGTGTAGCCGCCCACGCGCCCACGCACTTCGGGCGGGAGGACTTGAAGGATCGCGTCGAGTTCGCCGAATCCTTGGAGCAATTGGTTGCGGCGGATTTGCGTCTCGTCGGAGCCGGTGTCGGCCATCGCTCCGAGTTCATCGGAATTCCAAGACATGAGCTTGGAGAATTTTTGCTTGGCCCTCTCGTAGACTTTGAGCCGCTCGTCCGGGCCTCGGTTCATGCCGCCGAGCGCGGCGTTTACTCGGTCGATCTCGCGCTGCGAGGCGATGGAGTAGTTGATTGCACCCGCAAGAGGGAAATCGGTGTGCTGTTGCGTCAGTATTTGATTTTTTGTTTCTGGAAAAGCCTCATCCAAGACGGTGATTTTTTTCATCTTGGCAACAGGCTTCCCTTTCAAAACATAGTCGTAGGACAAGTGTGTTGGAACCCCTGCTTGTTGGCCGGTTAAAATAGGATCACTATCTTTAATTGGATCGATTTTTATTATTCCAACAATCGCCCCGGTTGGCATTCCTTTGAATGCCGGTTCTTCCATTTGCTCAACCAGAGTGATTGGGTCTGGCATTCCAAGTTTTGTGTTTTTCTTGGAAAGCAATTGCTGGTAGGCGATTTTTACACCTTCGCCTTTTGTTTCGACCTTCGTTTTTTTAAAATATGTCGATGCGCGTTTTTGTTGCGGCAAAGAAATAATCGCGTTTTTGGCTTCTTCTAAAGACTTCCATTTTTTCTTGTGACCAGTTGAAAGTTTTGAATCTGAATGATTAGAAAACAACTCACGCACACGATTAAGTTCTCCAAGTGCGGTTGCTTTTGTGATCGCTCCGCTTGAAATGTTTTGCTCAAGGCTTGCAAACCATACATGAGTAAATGTTTTGTTACCAATAACATTACCCTCTTGCATGAGGACTAATTTCACATATCCACCATTGGCGGCAGCTCGTCGGGCGACCGTCCTTGCCACATTTGGAGCATTAAACGCCCACACCACTCCGGCTTTTAAATTCTCAACAATGGACGGGTAAAACATTCCGCCTTGCAATGGTATCCCCATAAGCTCACCGACCTTCATGCGGTCGATGTGGATTGCCGCAATTGTCGATGTCTCCTTCTTGATCTTGTTGAAAAGTTTTTTGTCTATTGTCGGAAAAACTTCCGGCAATGATCTTGGGCCAATTGAGTAATTGGTCGGCCCCCACGGAATATCCTCTCCTTCTTGATCTGGATCAAGGATTTCAATACCAGTATCTGGAGCAGGGGTGCCGGGTTCTGTTGTCTCGTCTGGATTAACGACAACTTCTTTGTCCTTTTTCCCAATGCTGTAGTTGGTTGCGCCGGTAGCTGGCGCGGCGAGAGCTTCCGATGCGGGGATGCGGTTGCCGTTCTCCTCGGTGATCTTGATGAGGTTCTCGTCGAAGACGACATAGTTGGAGGTGCGTTCTGGAAAGTTGCGAAGAAGGTCGCTTCGCATTTTCTCCTTGGCCTTTGGTGTGTCATAGACACTTCGCATGAACTCATCGACAGCGGCTTCCTTGTTGCCGTTGTTTTTCTCGGCAAGTTCTAAAAGCCGGTCGTCTGTAGCATTGACCGAGCGGCTACCGCCGTCGAGGTAGCGGATGCCGGGGATGCCTGCGGCGAGGAGGGCTTCGGAGGCTTTCTTTGAAGCGTCAACGCCATCGCGTGAAAACTCCGCATCGGGAAATGTGGCGCGAAGTGTGCTGTATAATGCCCCGCCAACCTGCTCCCCACTTTTCCCAGAAATTGCGTCCTGCCACAACCAATTGCCGGAGATTGATTGCAATGCTGCATGCACCTTTGGACTTTGGTCGGAGAGCGGCTTGTCCCAATCGAGCAGGTCGGCATCGTCAACATCGAGTTCGACGCTGTAGAGGTTGCCTGTTGGGGTTGGGGTTGTGTCTTTAATTGCTGACAAAACCTCGTCTACATCTTTTACATATTGCGAGTTGGATTCGACATTATCGCCTTGCGCTGCCCAAACCTTTGATTGGGATTTTGATGACTCCAATTGTTTTACAAAACCATCCAGCGATTTTGTTTGCTTCCAAAAAGCCCGAGCTTCTTTGAGTATTTTTTTCGCCCCCGGCGTAGACACAATGTTGTCTGCCATCTGCCCGTCTGCGGTCATCAACCGAATGCCGCCGAGTTGATCTCGGTATCCTTCTCCAACCGCTTTTGCTTGTGCAAAATACAGCCCCCACCCATAAGCCTGCGCTCCTTCGCCGGTGCCGATCTTCTCGGTGCTGAATTTGTCCACCTTGTGCGGGGTGCCGTGGAATGCTCCGATGCTGTAGTTTGCAGGTCCGGTAATCGTGGCGTTGCTGGCGCGAATGGAGGGAGTATCAGTCGAAACTGCGCTGGCGCGGGAACCGATGGAGAAGTCATTGCCTTTGGGTTCCGGCTTGTTTGCCCGGAAGTCGAGGACCGGGATCGTAGCCATCCCGAGTTCCTTGGCGGCGGTGGCGCGGTGCCTGCCGTCTTCCTTGCCATCGGCGTAGATGGCCAGCGGGTCGAGTTTGCGCCCGCTCTGCATCATGTTTTTGAGGTCGTCGATGTTGTCGCGGGAGGCTTCGTCCACTTCCAGCGGTCTGACCTGTGAAAGGAATTCGTCGGGCGACATGGTCACGATCTGCCCGCCACGCTGCGCGAAATCCTCGTTAGCCCACCACTTGCCCTTCTGCTCCATGGGGTATGGGTTGGTATCAGTCGAAACTCGTTGCCCAACCGAGTAGTTGAAGGTGCCTTGTGCCAGTTCGCCGCCGACCCGCTCCCGGGTGGTGTCCACCATCGTCTGCTGGTTGAGTCCCACGGATTCGGCGAGGAAGGATTCGTATTCCGCTGGGAGAGCGCCGTCCTTAAAGGCTCCGCGCAGGGCGACTGCTCGGCGCAAGACCTCGGCAAAGGTCCGCATCATGTTTTTGATGTAATCGATGAACGAAGCCGGAAGAGCGGATGCCTCATTGGCGTCGATTTTCCCGTCCTCGTAGGCGGCTTGGACTTGGGCGAGCGATTCCACGATGTCGCCTTCCGAATCTCGGACAAGGTTTTGGAATGTTCCTGGCAGGGCTTTTTCGGTGGCGTCGAGCCACCCACGCAAGGTGTCAAGTGTGACGCTTCCATTTCTGATCGCGACCTTGACCGCCGTGTGGTGGATTTCCTCGCGGAGGTTTTCCGGGCGAGTGTTTGGGTTGATCGTGATGAGTGACTTGAAGACCATCTCCGAGACATCGTCCACGCTGGCTTCGCCGAGGATGTTAATTTGCTCGTAGGGCGTGTCTTTGAGATGGGAGTTCGCGATGCGGTTGTGGAGTTCTTGAATCTGCGATGCGTTGCCTGCGGCTTGGAGTTGCTCCAGTTTTTGCTGGGCATTCATGCCTTCGGATTCCATGACGAGCGTGTTATTGGAATCTTGCGATTTCCAATTAGTGATCCGGTCGTTGATGATTTGCCGAAGTTCTTGAGGCTCGTAGGCGGTCTCAAACTGCTTGTTTAAAAGTTGTGTCTCGGTGTGCTGGCGCACGGCATCCAGAGCAGCCTGCTGGTCTTGGGTCTGTAGGAGTTCCTTGCCGTCCGGCGCGGTGACGACCCAGCGGCGTGTGCCGTCCTCGGCGACCGTCTCGGAGAGTTTGGCATCGTTTTCTCCGGGGGTCGCGGCCTGCTGCATTTCGGCGATGACTTCTTGCCGTCCGGCCTCGATGGCTTCGGGAGTGCGTTTGTCCCACTCCATCTGGATGCGGGCGGTGTATTCCTCGGGATTCTCGGCTCGCTGGATGAAGGTGACTTGATCCTGCCCGAATCCTGCCATGCGGAGCTTGGTGGCGTTGAGTTCGGCGGAAGGGTTCTTGATGTCGCGGTAGGTGGCGACTCCACCGCCGATGAGGGCGAGCGGGAGGGTGGCGAAGAAAGTTTCGGCCCGCTGACCTCCCCATTCGTTCAGCAGTTTTCCAAAATCTTTGTCGGGCATGTCCTCGCGGAGGGCGGCGACGGCGGTCTCCAGCACGGGGGCGATGAGGTCTTGAGCGCCTTCCTGCAAGTTCTGCTCCACGACATTGGCTCCGATCTTGACGGTGCGGCGGACGCCATTGCTGGCGATGCGGTCGAGGTAGCGGCCAAACATGGGGAGTCGCCCGGTGAGGCTGCTCAACTGGACCCGGTCGATGGCGGCATTGGCCGCGCCTTCCACTAGGGCGAGACCTTGGGCGAACTGCGGGTTGATTTCCGGGTTCTCCAGCATGATGCGGTCGTATTCGGTCGCTTGGTAGGCGAGGACGCCGAGGTAGGGGTTGACGGCGGTCGCGCCCATGAGCGGGATGCTGCCAGACAAACCGTAGGCTCCGCGCTCGGCGGTTCCCCAGAAGGATTTCTCTTCCAGCACGGGGCGGATGGGATCGACGCCGGTCTTGGCGACATTGCGAAGTTCACGCACGACCTTGAAGGACTCCATGGCATTTGTGGCGTAGGAGGTAAATTGATCAGCCTCTTCGGGTGTGGCTTCGCGGTAGCCGTCTTGAGGGGTGGCAAACATTCCGACCGTGGGAGCTTGGCCGAGGACTTGGGCTTTTGGTGTCTGCTCGGCAACGGTCGCCTTGGTGATGTCTCCATTTTGAGGCACCAAGACTTTTTGCCCGCTTTTTACTTTTTGCAGCACATCGTTGACGCCTGCTTCTTGAATCTGGAGCGTTCCCTGCGGGACGAAGTCGAACCCACGGGTGAAGGCTTGCCCCATGTTGATGGCAAACTGCTCGATCCCGGCGCGGTCGATCTGACCGGCTTGCGCGGCGAGGGTCACATATTTGTAGATTTTCTGGCGGTCTTCGGGGGGAGCGCCGACGAAGTCGTTGGCGAGGCTTTGCATGTCCTCGTCGGTGGCGTTGCCTTGGGTGAACGAGGTGAGCGTGGAGAGCGCCTTGGACGCCTGCGGACGAACGGTGTCGAGGTCGTTGATCGTGTCGTAGTAGAGCTTGTAACCCTGCGAGAGGAAGGCGGCGTCATTCTTGCCGTCCACCAGTTCCGGGTATTTCTGCTGCCACTGGTTGAAGACCTCGGTCATGCCGTCCACGAAGGGGCGGGTCTGGCCGAGTTGAGAGTCGGCAATCGCTTTGCCCACGGACTGCATCTGGAGGTCGTTGATCGCCTCGGTGCGTTGCTTCTGCCAATCGTAATCTCCCCGGATGAAATCGAAGAGTTGACCGTCGTTAAGGTTTTTCTGGCCGAACGCCTGCATGGCGAAGGCATCGCGCTCCGGTTCAAAGTTTGCGGCATCGATGGGCCGGTTAAGTTGGTGTTCCAAGTAGGCGTGGATGCTGGCCCTTTTTGCGGTTGCCTCGGGATCGAGCGCCTCGGAGAGCGCGGGATCGTTGTCGTTGATTTGCTGGTAGTAGCTCTCGTCTGTGAAAAGTTTTGAGAAATGGGTGTCGGTCTCTTCCCGCTCCCTGCTTTGCTTTTCCTCGCCCCAAGCAAGGAGGGCATCGGCCATCTGCTGGCGATCCTCTTCCGGGGCGTTGTCGATTTCGTTGTAGAAGCGTGTCGCTGTCTCGTCGTCGATGAGTGGGGTCATACTTTAAGCAGTAGGTGCCTTGCGGAAGGAAACGACAGCCATGCCATCGTTCTTTTGTTTGCCGCCGGGAGAGTGAAAATCGAAGCGTCCGGTGAGTGGCTTGCCGAATTTCTTGATCGCTTGCGAGTCCTGCATGGTGCGGTCGTCCCAAGTGCGGATCACGGTGGACCCATCGGCGAGGGTGAGTTCCACGGGATCGCCCTTGCCGATTCCGGCGGCTTTGAATTTGCGCTCGATGTCGGGCGAGATGGCGAGGGAGTTTTCGTCGAGGCGATTGTTCCATGCGCCGATGCGGTTGCGCGAGTTGGTGTCGGAATATGGATCGTTCGGGAAGTTGTAGCTCGTCACCTTGCCGAGGGATTTGTCTTTTGCCTCTTTGGCTTTTTGAATGGCATCGGTGGATGGCGGCGGCGTTGGCTTGGGGGTTGGCGCTCCGTAGGCTCCGGCGCTGATGCTCTCTACATAGCTACCGCGATTCGATGTTTGGTTTTTGCGATTGTTCTTCGACGACTCGTTGATCAGCGGTTGGATGAGGCTGTCCCTGTAATTTATGGCATCTGCCGGGGTCTTGTCTTTGTTGGCTGGGTTTGCAAACCAATCGCTCATCCCTTCTTGAATGGAATAGACCCGCGACCAGTAGGCGTTGTTCTTGGCGGGATCGGTGATCTTTTCTCCATACATCCCGGAGGATGTTTTTTCCGTGCCGGGATCGCCGAGGAGACCCGATTTTCCGAGATTGAGGACATTGTTAATTATGTCTCCCTGCCATTTTTCGGTTGGTGATTTCAGAGTCCCATCGGCGTTGAATTTTTTGACCGCTTGGGCAAGCCGGTCGTTGAGGAATGGGCGAAGTTGTTTTGGGACATTGGCGGCGATTTCATTTTGTAGGGTCGCAAATTCGCCGAGGTTGTTGTCAATCGAAGGGTCGTAGGTTGCCAACCGCGCATTCACTTCGGAGATTTTCTTGGCATCATACGGCACATTGTCGCTGATTAACCGCTCCAGCCGTTTCTTGGATTCCGTGCCGGTGACCTTGTAAGACGAGAGTGCCGATTCCAGTTTGTCCTTGTCGGTGATGAGGATTTCGTTCCCGTTGGCATCGCGGATCGGGGTGTTGGAATCAATCGCTTGGGCGAGGATGTTGTAGTTGTTCGCCTCGGTGATCCGGCCTTGCTGATCGACCTGCGCCATCAAGCGGCGGACTTTGCTCATCGGCATTTCACCGTAGGCACCCTTGATGCGGGCATCGTCTTTCGCGTTCCCGGCGGACTTGACATATTCGTTGAGGTTCTGCTTCGCGACCGTGTAATCGGTCATCAAATCAGCGGTGATCCGGTCAGTCTGCATGGCCTCGTCGGCGCGGATTTCGTTGTCGCGGATGTCGGCTCCAAATTTATCGAAGTCCTCTTGGGTAAAAACGCCTTTGTCCACCCCACCCTTGAAAGCGGAGAGAGAGGCTTCAAAATTGCCCTCGGCGGCGAGTCGGAGGGCGTTGGCCTTGATGTCGGTCTTGGCAAGTTCCAGTTGCTTGATCCGGGTTTCTGCCTGCATCGAGGCTTGAGACTTGAGCGTCCAGTTCTCGAAATACGGGTTGAATTTCTCGGCGGCGTTGTTGCTGAATTTGATTTCGGCCAGCGCCTTTTTGGTTTCCTCTTGGTTCCGTGCCAGTGAGTCGCCCCACTTTTCCATCGGGAGAGTTGCCTGGTCGGCTTTTTGATTTTGAGAGGCAATCGCGAGGAGTGTCTCGGCGCGGTTGATGTCGGCGTAGTCCTTGGCCTCGGCGAATTTCTGGCCCCACTTCATGGCGACATCGCCCAGCCCGCCGATGGAGTCGGCGAATTTGCCCATGGCGCGGGCTTCTTGGGAGAAAGCATCGAGTTCCAGAGTTTGGGTGAGCATCGACTGCGCGGCGTTTCGCATTCCGCTGGGGTCGATCATGGCGGCGCGGCCAAGTTGCGCGGCTTGCGGGGAAAGGATGCCGGTCGATGGCCCGAGGGCTTGCGGGCCTGCGTTGGGGATGTCGGCGAGTCGGATGGCGGGCATTAGCCTATTGCTCCTTGTTTGGTGGTAGACCCCTTGTAGCCGTAGTAGGTCATTCCGGTGTTGGCGGCGGAACCGATCCCGCTGGCGAGCGCGGTGTATCCACCCATCGCGGTGGCGCGGGCGGTGGCGTTGCCGGACATTTGCTCGATGGCGGCTTGGCGCATATTGATTCGGTAACCTGCTCCTGCGGCTTTCTCGGCGAACTGGGCATCATTGAAACTGATCTGCGCGGCTTTTTTGTTCATCGCCGAGGCGAAGAGGTCGGAATTCAAATTGAAGTCGCCGACGAGTTCGTTCATCCCGGCCTCGTAGCGTTTTTTCTCCGAGGAGAGATTGGCTAGGAGTTTGGCATCGGCGACCTGCATTTCGTAAATATTGGCGGTATCAGCCAAAACTGCAAGAGGCGATCCCTCGGTGGTCACGCCCCCGGCGGCGTATTGGGAGCGTTGGAGTCCGAGGATGCGGGCCTTCTCGGCGCGGATGCGGTCGGCCTGCTCGCGGGCTTGGCGATCCTCGCCATCGGCTTGGGCGCGGAGTTGCTGGGATTGCTGCTGAACAAGGACATTGTTCATGTTCGCCTGGTCGGCCTGCGACTGCGCGTTGAACATGGACATCTGCGAATTGAACTGATCCGCCTGCGCGGCCCGCTCCGCTGCCATGCGCTGCCATGCGGCATTTTGCTCGTTCTGGATGCGGTTGTATTCGGCAATCGCGGCTTGCGACTTGCTTTGCTCGCTGGCCGAATACATCGCGATGCCGGTCGAGGCGGCGGTGGCCAGCGCAGATATTACCAACATTGTTGTTAACCCCCCGTCAGCCATTAGAAACCTCCTCAGTTGGTGTCATAAGAAAAACTTGGTCGCGATTGGCTTCGCGGAACCCCTGCCGCTCCAGCACCCGGGCTATGCCGGGGTATGTGAAGACCGCCATCGTGTGGTAGCCGAAATCCTTGGCGATTTTTTTGAGGCAAGCCACGCAATGTTTGAAAGCGAGCATCGCGGTTTTCAAGGAAAGGCCGGGGGCGCTCACGGCATGGTCTGCTAGACACATCCCGCAGGAGTTGTCCATGTGGAGGAAGAGGGCGGAGACCGGCTTGCCGTCGATCTCGCAGACGACTCCGCATTTCGGGAGCATCGGCTCCGGGCGGCGGTGCTTGCCGTGGGCATGCCACCACTCCGAGAGCATCTCGTAGTCGGTCGGTTCGTAGTGGCGGATGGTGATCTCACTCATTGCCGTAAGCGTCCCACTTGGGGAGGATCGAGATGATGCACATTGGGTAAGGTTCGTTCTGGCGGACATCGACATCGGCGTCGATGCCGAACGCTCCGCCGAGGATGATCTTTTGGTCACCCGTGGTGGTCGTCGGGGCGAGAGCATACCATGTTCCATTATTTGTGCGAACTTCGCCGCCTCTGGATTTGAGGGTGCGGACGACGACTTGGTGGATGCGCTTCTTGCGCGACTGCGCAGTGCCGTCCTCGAAATCGGCATCGAGTTTCATCGGGCGTAGCGTGGAGGTGTAGGGCAGGCCGACATAGCCTGCGGCGGTCGATGGGACATTGATCCAATCGCCCGAGACCAATTGATACGAGATTGTGTTTCCTTGCACAACGGTGACGGTCTTGCCATCTAAATGAGCAAGGCCGGATATCATGCGATTGGCTGCTCCAGATGGGAAATACACATGGCCATCGAGGTAGCGCCATGAGGCCGATGTCTGGTTGTCGAGGTGGGTTCTCCAGAGGAGCGGGAACCGCTCGATGGTGCGGTAGGTTGTATTCCCCGGCAAGGTGCGCTTGACGACCATCCAGACTTCGTCCTCCGTTCCGTTGCCGTAGATGGTGGCGACCGACTCAACATCGGCATTGTCGGCAATGACATGGCGATGCCAGCCGACAACCTTCTGGTCCCGCTCGTAGGTCATGGCGATGAGCGTGCCATCACCGCGCACGCACCACAGCACGGCATCGGGCTGCTGCTGGTAGGCGATGTCCACGATCTCGCCATTGGTGATGTGTTCGGCGAGGAGGGTCAAATCCGGCGCGACCCATCCGTCTTTGTTGAGTTCGTAGACGAGTTCGCGAACCTTGCGTCCGTTGCGCTGGACGAAGAGGAGGACATCGTTGACGAGCGCGGCCCGCATGTATTTGCTGCCGTAGGAAGACTGGCGGCTGGCTTGCACATTGGTGGCCGAGAGTGCTTGCGTGGAATCGGCGCTGCCGATAGTCCACTCGTCGCCCGAGGTGCCGATGAGGAGTTGGCTTTGGCTATACATCCAGTTGATGCGGTTCCCTTCGGAGGCGGCAAGGGTGAATTGCACGGCATCAGCGGCGGTTGATCCGGCCTGGAAGTTCTCGAAGTCGTCGATGGCGCTGCACCAAATCGTATTTGGCTGGGTGGATGTGCCTCCATAGCAAAGGCGTTGCTCATGCATGGCGACTGCCCTTGGGTATCCAGTTTGTCCAGAAAACCCCGGCTCGGTCCAAAGGGTTGTTTTTTTATTACCGAGCGAATCCGCTCCAAGCCATTCCACCACGGTTGCTGATGCGGTTAGTCCATTGGTTGCTACCGAGTTGATTTTGACAATGCCGCCTGTTGTATAGTTTGAGTTAGTTAAAATGGCGCGGGCTTTTGTGTCGAGAGTGTAGGTAAAAGTTCCGTTACTTAAACCGCTCAAAGTCAGCAAAGAAACGCTCACGACTCCCGATTTAATAACGACTGCTGTCTCTCCCGCGTAAATTCCGTTGTCTGCGACGGAAATATTGGAATTGTTTAAATTTTGGATTTGAAATGTGTTGCCGCTGACATTTTTTACCGTGTAAGTGTCTGAAGATTTTAGTGCGCTGGTCGAAGGGAGCAGGGTGAATTGGACTTCTTGCCCGTTGGCAATCGGGTTGGTGTGGGCGCTAACCCAAATTTTTAGTCCGCATCGGTCGGCCTCATTTCCGCTGGCAAGAATATTTTTGTCGGCAGCGACATCGTATTCCCGGACGACCTCCATCTGTGAAAGGTTTTCAATTTCAGCGGTGCCAGAGGTGCCGCCGGAATTTGCCACCGTAATTGTGTATGCATTGTCGTTTGTGACCGTGATCGAATACGGAATGGTCGTAGCCAAAGGCGATCCGCTGACGATGTGAACGAAGTCGCCTGTTTGGTAGCCGTGGTCGGTATGGGAAATCGTGGCAGTCGTTCCAGACCGGGTGAAACTTTTTTTGATCGGGCCTTTTTTCCACACTTCGTTAGGTATCCGCATGAGGCGGAGGGTGGCGTTCCAGATACCGCTGGTGCTGAAATCCCACGCTCCAATGGTATCGAGGGAGTTACTCACGCCCACGGCGTTGATTGTGTATTCTTTAAACGCAGTGAGTCGCTTCCATTTCAAATCCCAGCGGGTGTTCACATGACCGGATTTGAAAATTGGATCGCTTGCGGTGAGCGTCACGGTGCCTTGATTGCTGCTGGAAGAAATCGTGGTGTCGGTGCTGTTCCGTTGCAGTTGTGGCGGGAAGTCCCAAATGACCTCCGCGAAAGTCCAATTGTTGTCGGCGAGGCGCGAGAGCTTGCGCGGCGGGTAGTTTTCATGCGCGAAATACATGATGTCGTTGATCTGGACATATTGAATTTCGCGCAGATCGGCTCCCGCATAAGGATGAGTGACTTCCAAAGTCCCGCCCGAGGTGTTGGTCTGCAAGGCTCCCGTGGCGGGGTTCCAGAATCTCATGTAGCCCACGCCCATTTCGATGATGAAGCGGGTGGTGGTGCTGAAGTTGAACCCAATCAAACGAACTTCGCCAACCGTGACAAATTTTGTCGTGCCAAGGAATTGCGTCCCCGGGCGGCGGATGACGCCGCCGTAGGGGAGGATTTGGAAGTTCTCCAGCGTCCGGCAGGCGCTGCGGTATTTCTCCAGCGAGGTGCGGGCGTCGATCAGCGGGCTGACCTCGCCGGCATTGAACGATGGGTAGAAATCGAACTTCGGCATGGGTTATTTGCGGAGGTCGCGGAGGATTTTGATGAGCGTGACGATGCCGACCGCGAGGCCGACCGCCACGGACGCGAGGCGCATCCACGCTTCCAAGTGAGGGAGCATGGAATACACCGCCGCACCGATGGAGGTGGCGCTGCCGACGAGGCCGGTGGCTGCGGATTTGAGTTGGTCGCCGTTCATTAGCTGTTGGCTTGGGCAAGCAGGTTGCCGAGGATTTCCGTGGTCGTGACTTGGCCGAGTCGAGTCGTGTTGAGGGCTGATATTTTCGAGAGTTCGCTCGATAACTCGGTTCTGACCTGTGAGGCAATCTGGCTGGCGGTGGGGACGGTGGGCGCGTTGGTCAATGTTGTCGCGGTATCGACAAGCCCGCCGGTGATGGTGCGGGTGGCGTGGCTCCAGACGGCGGCTGGGGTTAGCACGGCAGTGCCGGCAGTGTTGTCCACGGGGACGCCGAGGGCGACCGAGCCTGCGGCTGGGACTGCACATGTGCCGGTCAAAGCGCCCGATGCGTAGCTCACGCCGCTGCGCACATTGCTGGCGGCTGGCATGGCTGCGTTCGACGAGGCGTCGATGAGAGTTTTCGCGCCTGCTGTATCGCAGTAGTTGAAGACGGCGACATTGCTGCCGAGTTTTTTGAGACGGATGCCTGTGCCGCTGACTGGAGACATTCCATTTGTGCCGAATTCGAGTTCTTCAATTTGAATCACACCGAGGCCGGAGTTTGCGGCTCCAACAGCAGCCGCTATTCCCGAAGAGTTGCCGGGACCGTAGGCATTTCCTCTTGCGCGTTTTAAATTAACAATTCCCGTGGATGAATTTAACACTCCTGCTCCCGTGCCGGTTGCTGGCGATCCGGCGGCTATGCCGTTGATGTTGACGGTCGCTGCACCTGCATTTCTTACGCCGGGTGCAATTCCTGTGCCTCCAAAGCAATTCCCATTAACATTTATAGTTGCTGTGGAGCTTGATATGTGTATTCCAGCACCGGCAGTAGTGCTTCCGCTGCCACCTGTGGTGTTTCCGTTAAAATTTAAAACTCCAGAACCGCTTACAAGCAGAGTAGAATTACTGGTTCCCGCAGATGATGCATCTCCAGTTAAATTGCCCGTAAAATTCAAAGTTCCCGATCCTGTAAATTGGATAACATTTGCATTTCCCGATGCATTTACGCTTGAGGCGTTCCCGACGATTGATGCCGAATTAGGGAATGACCCCGCATAAGTAACAATTGCCGCGCCACCAGTAACTTGCCCTTGAATCATGTTTGCGGTCAAAGTCACACCATCGGATAGAGTGAATGCGCCTCCAAGAGTTGCCCCTCCCGTTGTGTCGTTGCGGACTTCAGCCACCGTTGTGCTGACATTGACGGTGATGGCAAAGCTGTTTGACATCAATACATCGGAGGATGTGAATGTTGGGAATAGGTTGCTGGCTGTGCCGCTGGGCGTGGTCGCCCATACATCTACGGCGTTGATGTTTCCAGCTTTACGGGCGTAATAGGTAGCCATGACTTAAAGTCCTTTCGCGGTGATGTAGGATTGCAACGCTGACTGAATCGCAGCAACGGCGGCTTGCTCTGCGGGGTCGGCGATCTCGGAGAAACTACCGCGCAGGAGACCGAAGGCTGCGGAGTCGGCGGTTTCGACTACTTCATTCTCCACCCGTGTGGGAATTAAGCGCATTGCGATGGATGCGTCTTGCGAGCCGTCGGCTTTGTAGAATCCGGTAATGGCAAGGTTGAGTGAGAAGTTCGGGTATGTTTTGCCGTCGATTTCGATTGGGTTGGTAGCGTTCATGGTGTTTGGATTTTTTGAGGTTTAGGAAAATTGGAGGGACTCTTTGGAGGACCACGCGCCGACTGCGGCTTGGGTGGCCGTGACCGACCCATCGGCATCGGTGGTGATGCGGGTGATCGTCCAGCCGGTGGAGGCTTCGGCGGTGCCGGTGGGGGCAATGCCGTAGTAGTGGTAGGGGGAGTCCCAATCGGCGCGGGCGATGGTGGAACCGCCCTCGGTGAGAGGGACGGGTGACCACGCCTCGCCGTCGAAGACGAGGATGTCGCCCATCTCCGCCCCCTCGCCAGAGAGGCGAGAGGCCGGGATGGTGACTGGCATGACCTGCCAACGCGCTCCCGTCCACTTCCACTTCCGATTGCCGGAAGTGAAGGTGTCGTTGACCGACGGGGTGGATGGAAACGCGAGGGCGGACATGGTTTTTTACTGCTTGTCGATTTCGACCCACGCTCCGTTGTAGGAGAGGTATTCGGTCATGTCGGTGGGGTCGATCCAGCGGAGACCAGCGGTGTGGCTGGGGGCCGTGGTGGAGACGACATCCTTGATTTGCTTGCCGCTTTCGAGGGCGGAGATGTTCGACTGCGCGGTGGATAGTCCGCCTTCCAAGGAGGAGGCGCGGCCTTCCAGCGAATCGATGTCCCCTTCGGCGCTGGTTACCCGACCGGCCAAAGTGCTGGCGGCGGATTCGGCGGCGTCGAGGTCGCTCTGGAGCGTGTTGATTTCGCCCTCCGCCGTGTCGAGGCGGGCGTCGAGGCCGGAAATGTCCGAGGCCAAATCGGCATCGGCGGCTTCCAGCGAGGAGACGGCATTGGCGAGGTTCGTGGAGGCGGCACCAGCGAGGCTGGAAATGGCTCCGTTGAGGTTGGAATCCGCAGCTTGGAAAGCTGTGACGATTTCCGAGAGCGAATCGAGGGCGGTGCCATCGACATTGGAAAGAACATCGTCCACGCGAACATTGAGCGCGGTGATGCCGCTTTGCGCGGTGGAGAGGCCGGATTGGAGAGAATCAATTTCTCCCTCGGCGGTGCCGACACGGGTGGTCAAGCTGGTCGCTGCCGACTCGATGGCGGTGATGTCGCTCTCAATCGCGCCTGCGCGGGATTCCAAAGCGGTGACGGCTGGGGCCGAGGCCACGCGGGCGTTGGTGTAGTAGAGGTTGTTGGAACCTTCGACAACCGCATCGGTTGTGCGAGGGACGAGTTTCCAAGCGGTGCCGTTGTATTTCCACGAACGGGAACCGACGGAGTGGATGTCATTGAGGGCCGGTGAGGCCGGGAAGGAGATAGCTGCCATGGTAGTAGTGTTTTCTAGTTGTTGGTTGGTTTTTCGACCCAACTTCCTCCGAACCATTCGTAGGTGGTGAGGTCAAAAGTGTGTGTCCATCGCTGCCCGATGTAGGGGTGTGCGGGCGGCGTATCGGAAAAGGTCGCGGGGAGATCGGCGGCTTGCTGGTAAGTGCTGCCATTCCAAAGCCAAAGCGATCCGCTATCCTGCGCGAGGTAGATGCGGGCCTCTTTGCCGGGTTGAGGAAAATCGGCCCGGGAGGGGTAGATGACGAGTTGCTTGACGCTGTCATCGGGCAGGACAATCGTGAACTGGGAGAGGTCCAGTTGCTGGGTGATGTTGGTCTCGGTGATGGTCGTCATGCGTAGGTGGCGGTCTCCCGGTTGGTCCACGCGACATTGGTCGCCTTGGCGGTGGCAGTGACGGTTCCGTTGGCGGAAAGGGCGGAACGGGTGATGATCCACTTCGCCACGGCGGCGGCGGAGCCAGTGGTGGGGATGTCGGAATTGAGGAGCAGTCCGTAGTAGCTGAAGGTGCCTGCGGTGTTGAGGGCGAAGGAGTGGAGGTAGTTGTCCGGGTCGCGCTGCGTAGTGGCCGAGTAAAGGCCGAGGGCGACGACGACGATTTTCGCGCCGTTCGGGATCGCGGTGGTGAAAGTGATCGTGCCTGCGCCTTGGTTGACGAGGTAGTCGGTGGTGGGTTCCTGCACGACGCCGTTGATGGCGACCATGACATGGTTTGGGTCGCTGGACTTGAGGCCGGAGATCGAGAAGGTGCGGAGCGTGCCGTTGCCGGTGAGCGTGGTTTTTGCCGATGAAAGGAGGCTTGCTTGGGGGAGACCGAAATTGAGGACGGCGGTGCTGCCTGCGCCGGTGTTGGTGACAAAGGGCGGGGTGGTGCCGGGAACTGCGGTGACATCCCCGACTTGGATGAGGAGCGAAGGGTAGCTAACGCCGCCTGCGGGACCGCCTCCGCTGACTTGCGCGGCATCGACCCCATCGCCGCCATTGCGAGAGGAGACGAGCTTGCTGGACATCCACGCAGGCTTGATCCGGCCTTTGCGCTCGGTGGAGTCCCGGCGCATGGCAGGGCTTTTGCCGAGGAGTTCGGTTTCCTTCGCGAGGAGCGCGGCTTTGTTGGCATCGCCGGTCAGCGGGACGGCGAGCTTGGAGGCGAGGTTGGCCGTGAGTAAGTCTATGAATAAGGAGTCGAAGAGGGTGACCTCGGTCACTTTCTTGACATATTCCAGCGTGATCGCCGTGCCGAGCCAGACATCCCAATCGGTCGTCCAACTGGAGGTGACGCCGGGTTGCTTGGTCGATCCGGCAACCAGGCAGCGGTAAACCGCGCCGTTGTTGGAGACCGCATTGCCGACTTCATAGGTGCGACCGGTGACCCATGCAGGCGAGCCGGAATCGGCATTGGCGAGGACGAAATTGCCAGCGACTTCCCATGCCGAGTCGCCGGTCGAGTAATCGTAGTCGTTTACACGGAAGACGCGCAGGCAATCTGCGGGAATCGTGTAGCGGTAAGCCCACTTGTATTCCGGGCGCGGGAGCGTCTCGATGACCGTGGTAGACTTCATTGCCCATGTCCACGATCCGGCGAGGAGGAGCGCATCGCGCACTTGCGGGTAGAG
>Ga0208856_1000094_pt1 | contig 38237 bp, 37 predicted proteins | sample LakMenEpi13Jul12_FD_150690 | JGI IMG/M metagenome (GOLD analysis project Ga0208856, IMG submission 150690) | Freshwater microbial communities from Lake Mendota, WI - 13JUL2012 deep hole epilimnion (SPAdes) | ecosystem: Environmental > Aquatic > Freshwater > Lentic | place: Lake Mendota, Madison...
AGCGCTGGCAGCGGAAGTTCCGCTACATCATGGTGGACGAATTCCAGGACACGAACCGCCTACAGCTCGACCTCATCACGCTGCTCGCCGACGAGAAGCGCAACGTCGCGGTCGTGGGCGACGACGATCAGTCCATCTACGGCTGGCGCGGCGCGGAGGCGTCGAACATTCTCGAATTCGAGTCACACTTTCCGAATCCCGCGGTGATCAAGCTGGAGCAGAACTACCGCTCGACAAACTTCATCCTCGGCACGGCGAATTCGCTCATCAAAAACAACGCCCGCCGTCGCGCGAAGAAGCTGTGGAGCGCGAAGGAGGGCGGCGAAAAGGTGCGCATCCTCGCGATGCCGGACGACCAGCAGGAGGCGGCGCTGATCGTCGGCGAGATTCACAGCCGCAAAATCACGGAGGGGCTGAAGTGGGAGGACTTCGCGATCCTGTTCCGCATGAATGCGCAGTCGCGCCTTTTCGAGACGACCTTCCGCGACCTGAAAATCCCGTACCGCGTCGTGGGCGGAAACAGCTTTTTCGACAGCCGCGAAATCAAGGACGTGCTCGCGTACGCTGCGTGCCTGATGAATGCGGACGACGACGTGTCGCTCCTGCGCATCGTGAACACGCCCGCACGCGGCATCAGCGACGGCACGGTGGAAAAGGCGACGACCGCGAGCATCCATGCGCGCTGCTCGGTGTTCGCGATATTGCGCGACGAGGAATTTCTCGCATCGCTCACGACACGCACGCGCGGGGCGGTGGAAAAGTTCATCGCATTCCTCGATGACATGGATTTGAAAATGCACGAGCCGCTCGCGAACCAGCCGGGCGTCCTCCGCGCGCTGCTGACCGACAGCGGCTACCTCACCGACCTCCAGCGCACCTGCAAGACGCCGGAGGAATGGCTGAAGCGGGAACAAAACATCAAGTATCTGCTCGACGATTTTCAGTCCTACCACGACGGCAAGGGCAAGGGTCTTCGTGAGTGGCTCGACGCGATGCTGCTCCGCCACGAACGCGAGGAGGAAAAGGAGGAGGAGGTGAGCGGCGTCACGCTCATCACGCTGCACGCGTCGAAGGGTCTCGAATTTCCGCACGTCCACCTCGTCGGCTGCGAGGAGGGAGTGCTGCCGCATGAGCGCTCAAAGCTCGAAGGCACCGTGGACGAGGAGCGGCGGCTGCTCTACGTCGGCATCACGCGCGCGAAGCAGACGCTCGCGATCACCTGGTGCCGCAACCGCACCAAGTACGGCAGCGCAGTCTCGTGCGCGCCGAGCACCTTTCTGAAGGAACTCGATCCCGAACTCGTCGAGCGGCTCGACGGCGGCGTGCTCCTGAACAAGCCCGTGACGCAAGAGAAGGCCGCGGCAGGTTTCGGCGCGATCCTCGAGATGCTCGGGAAGCTGTAGCCGCGCTTGTGAAAGCGCGGGCCGATCGATCCTCGCGACGACACAGCCGAAAAAATGACGAGGCGCCTTACTTCGGCGGCGTCGCCGGAGGAAGCGGGGGCGGAAGCGCGGGAGCAGGAGCACTGGGCGGCCCGGGAGGTCCGGGTGCCGTCGTAGGTGGCAGCAGTGCCGCCGGTGCATTGCCGGAAAATGGCGCGTGCCCATCCGTCGTGATCAGCGGCTTCCACGCGTCGCCCTTCACGGTGAAGGTGAACGGCTGCGACTGATACGTGCCGCTGCCCACGGCCTCCAGCGAGGGCGTGCGCGGCTTCGCGAGATCGAGCCGGACGCCGATTCCGAAATCACCATTCACATAGCGCCCCGTCCCCTGATCGATCCGGATCGCATTTCCATCGAACGCAATCTGCGCACCCACCTCGCGCACCGCGCTGCCATTCCAGTCGAGCGGAATGATTCCGCGCGCAAGCTGCATCGAGCCGCTGAATTTCAGCGCACCGAGCGGCCCGTCCGCGTTCAAGCTCCCGGTGAGCGTGCCGCCGATCGGCCAGTCCACGCCGGTGATGCGCGACGCTGCGCGCAGATCCAGTTCGGTGGCCTCGATGCGCACACGGCCCACCGTCTCGTCGTTGAGCAGGTGCGCGAAGTTCACATCCGGCCAGCGCTGCCACAGATCGAGCGGGAGGAAGGCGTCGCCCTTCAGGCACACGCGATCGTGATGCAGCACACGCACGTCGCGGAGATTCACCGCGCTCGGGCCGACACTGATCCCCGCGGTGAGCACCATGCCACTCTCTGCGAGGCGAAATTTTTCACACTGCACCTCGCCGGGCCGGTACGTGCCCGCGGCTTCGGCATCGAGCGGCAGCGTGCCACCCGGGCCGAGGAGCCGGAAGCGGTTCAGCTTTGCAGAAAATGTCCCCTCGTGATTCGTGCCTGCGCCTTTCCCGGCCCACGTCGCCTCGATCCCGCCCGCAAGCGGCGTCGGCAAAATGTAAGGCGTGAGCAGCGAACGGTACACGCTGAGGTCGCGCGCGAAGAGCCGCCACTCGCCGGAATAGCTGCCGTCCGCGAGGCTGATGCGCCCGCTCCCACGCAGGAGGTCATCAGCGTGCAGGGCTTGCGCGCTGATGATTTCCAGTTCGCGTCCGTGAAAAAGCAGCGCGGCATTCAGGCTGTCAATCGGTGCCGTGCGCCATTGCAGCGCGTTGCCGCTCACGACCATCTGGCCCTCGTATTTTGCAGGCACATCCGCCTGCACGCCGCTCCCGCTCACCGCGCCGCTGATGAAAAGCTGCCCCGCGGTGTACTTGAATTCCGGCAGCATGAGCGCGGACAGCTCGGTGAGATTGCGGATATCCCCGTCCACCTTGAAATCGAACTGCCGGTCCCACCAATGCGCGCCCGGCTGCGGCAGCGCCATCGTGCCCTTGATCGCGAGCTGACTCTTCCCCTGCCGCAGCTTGAACTCGTGGATCTGCAGCCGCTGCTCCACGAGCGAAAGTCCAAGCACAAGCGAGTCCCACTGGCGCGACTCCCACTGGAACGCACCGGCATCGAACCGCAGCGTCGCCTCCGATTTCGAGACCTCGCTCGGCGAGCCGTGGAAGGTGAAATTTCCCGAGTTCAGCACGCCGCCCGCCGCATCGCCGAGGCCGAGGAATGACGCGAGGCCCGCCACATTGATCCCCGAAAATTTTCCGCTGCCGTCGAACCGCAGCCACCGGTCGCGGAACGCCGCCGCCGCGTCGGCCTGGAGTTTTCCGCCGAATGCGTCGCAGTCGGCGTTCAGCGTGAGTTCTCCGTTTGCGAAATGATCGAGCGACACGCTGAGGCTCTGCAATGTCACGTCCGGCGCGAGCCTCATGCCAGCGATCGTCGCCCGCGATCCCTCCAGCGAAGTGTGCGCACGCACGCCGCTGAAATTCTTCCGCACCGCCCCGGTCCGGATCGCGATCTTCGCCGCGCGCAGCGTTCCCGGTGCCGTCGCGCTGAATGAAAAATGCGCGCCGCTCACGCGCAGCGAATCGTCGCCGCGGCTCACGAGCACATCCGCATTCCGCACCGTGTAAATCCCCGGCTGCGCTCCGCGCGTCGCGAGCGCGCTACGAAGCCACTGCAGCTTCAGTTCCTCGGGCGGCCCCGCATCCGCGCCGTTCGGCAGCGTGAGGTGCGCAGTCACATCGTCCATCTCAAGTTCGCGGAACCACAGCCCGTTTCCGCCGATCGGATGGAAGCTGCATTTCTCCGCGCCCGAGCGCACCCAGCCCGCGACGGGTGCGGGAAAAATATTGCTCCACGCGAGCCAGGCGCGCACGCGGCGGATCTCCACGCGCGTCTCGGCCCCTGCATCCGCGCGGTAGCCCAGGACCATGTCGTGGATGACCACCGACTCGAACAGGCTGCCCTCCACCTCGCCCATCGTCAGCGTCGCGCCGCCCTGCCACGCGCGGAACTTCAGCGCCGCGCGCACGACGTGCGGAAACACCGGCGCCTGCACCGCGATGCACAGCAGCAGCACGCCCCACAGGAGAAAAAGCCGCACGCGTCCGAAGAACCCGCGCTTCTTCCTTTTCCGGGGGGCGGCGAGGATTGCGTCTGCTGCGGTGGACTCAGGGTTTTCGATCACGGGTCGGACACACTACGCATCCCGCGGGAAAATGGAAGCGCGCGGAGAATGTGGGGACGACAATCTGTCGGCCCGTCTCGTCGGCTCTTGTGGTGCCTGATGTATTTGGACGGCTCAACAAATCGTCGAGCCGCGTGATTGCGTATGCCGAGGCCGGTCAATGGCCCGGAGGGCCAGCGGAAATTAGCCGGTGGCGCGAGCCACCGGTTCCGCAGCAAAATCGAGTGCGCCCCGGAGGGTGCGCTGGAAGTCTCGCCGTTTCCGCCGCCACCTCCGGGGCGGATTCGGTTTTCGGATCTGATCCGGTGGCTCGCGCCACCGGCTAATTTCCATCGGCCCTCCGGGCCGTTCCACGAAAAGGCCGGACTTCAAGAAGCGGCTACATCCTAAATTGATCCGGTCGAAACTCTGAACGCGCGCAAAGATCAGACCGCGCTTTGACAAGCGCGGCTACCGCGGACGTGCGCTACTTCTCCGCGATCTCGCTCAGCTTCACCGTGCGTCCTTCAGCCGCGCTCTTGTCCGCAGCGGCGATGACGCGGTGCGAATTGAACGCATCGCCAAAACTCGTGAGCGGCATGTCCCTCCCCTCTTCGAGCGCATCGAAGAACGCCTGAAACTGCGTCTGGTACGGGTGGTCGCTCACGTCGCCGGAATCGAGCATCTTCATCGAGAGCTGCGACCACGAATTCTTGTTCAGCCCGCCGAGTTTCTGGCTGTGGAATTTGTTGTCGAGGATGCTGCCCTCGCTGCCGACGAGGTGCGTGCGAAAATAATACGGCTGGAGGCAGTCCACGACCGCCGCGCATTTTCCGACCGCGCCGCTTTTGAAGCGCAGAATCGTCGTGGAGGTCGTCGCATACTCGTACGCCGCGAAGACAGGATTGCTGCTCTGCGACGCGAAGCTGCTCACCTCGGTCACATCCGCATCCATGCACAGAAGCAGCGCATCCATCGCGTGACAGCCGGCCGTGAGCAGCGCGCTACCGCCGAGTTCGCGCTTCGTGTTCCAGCGGTACTGGCCGTACCACGGGCCGATGCCGTGGTAGTAGTCCACCTCGCCGTAGTGCAGCTTGCCCACGAGCTTCTGATCGATCACCGCCTTCGTCGCGAGGAACTGCGAGGACCAGCGGCACTCGAAGCACACGCACACTTTCGCGCCGGAAGATTTCGCCGCAGCCTTCATCGCGAGGATGTCGCTCCACTCGATCGCGAGCGGCTTCTCGACGATGATGTGCTTCCCCGCCTTTGCCGCCGCGATGAACTGCTGCGCGTGCTGGTTCGGATAGCTCGTGATGTCCACGACATGCACATTTTTGCTCGCAAGCATCTTCGCGAGATCCGTGTAAGCCGTGATCGGCGAGCCGTGCTTCGCGGAAAGATCCGCGGAGTCCAGCTTGCGCGAACTCCACACCGCAGTGACCTGCGCGTTCGAGGTGGCATTGATGGCGGCGATGTGGGCCGTGGCAGCCCATCCATAGCCGATGACGGCGACGTTGTATTTTTTGCTCATGGGATTTTCGAGGAAAGGGAGGAACTGGCGTTGTATGCGAGCGCGGTGTGATGGCGAGCGGATTTCCGCCGGCGTCCTTCGTTAAAAGTTAAGCGTTGGACATTGGCTGTTGCACGTTGAGCCCGCCGCAGGCGCGTTCCGAATGCGGTTGCGCGTCGTGACATGGCTGTGCCGCTGCGCGGGGCCCAACGTCCAACTTTTGAGTTTTCACTTTTAACGCCAAACGAAGAAGCACCCGCCCATGACTGTGCCCCGCCTTTCAAAAACGACAGCAAGTCCGCGAGATCCTGCGGCTTCATCGCCGCCTCCAGCCCGGCGGGCATCAGCGAGTGCTCGCTCGCGGTGAGCGACTTTAAGGACGTCGAGTGAGGGCGTTCCCGGACACGAGCTTTCTCTGCGCGCCCTATCGGTAGCAGGAAAATTTCGACCGCGCGCTGCATGGCGCGCGTCTCAAACGGCTTTTATTTGCTCTGCAAGAAAACTATCGGCGAACGATGATGATCAGACTTCCGCCCGCGCTCGATCGCATCGTCCGGGACAAGGTGAACGCCGGGCTTTACGCCAGCGAGTCGGAGCTCGTTTGCGAGGCGCTGCGCCGGGAGTTTGCCCGCGATACAGTGCAAGGCTGGGTGTGCGCGCAGGCTGCAGAGGGGTTCGCCCAGCTCGATCCCGGTGAGTCTGAGGAAATCTCGCGTGAGGAGTTCATGGCCCGGCTCGCACAACGGCGTGCCTCCGGCTCATGCGCCTAGGGCTTTCCAAGCTCGCCGTCGCGGACATCACGTTCATCCACGATTACTCCGTGGGCGAATGGGGCGAAAAATAGGCTGTGAAGTATGTGGGCACGCCGTGGGATGCGCTGCAGGAAGTTGCCGCCACGCCGGAACGCTGGCGGCTCCGGCCCGACATTTACGAGGGCTGCCGTGCGCGGGTTTTCCAGAGCCATCTGATCATTTACCGCGTGCATGAGAGGGCGGTGCAAATCAGCCGGATTCTCCACGGTGCGATGAACCTCCACGAACACATGCCGCACGATTTTTTCGGCAACGAATATGCGCGCCGCGGTGCACCTGCGGAGTTGCTTCACGCGCCGCGATGCGAATGCTGCGCGGCTCACATGATTTCACCCGACAGCGGATCACCGTCTGATTTTGCGGAGACCATCCGGAAGATTTTTTCCCCGGATGGCCTGCTGTCGGAGGCGAAGAGCTTCGAGTATCAGCCGGAGCAGCAGGAGAAGGCGGTCGCGGTCGCGGATGCTTGCGCAGCGCAGGAGTTCAGGCATCTTCGCGGGCATGAGCACCATCGTTGAAGCGGATGAGACGGGGACACTGCGCCTGCCGGCGTCGTTGCTGCCGCATCCGGGGCCGCACCGGCGCTACCGCGTGGCGACCGAGGGCGGGCATGTCGTGGTGGATGAGGCGGAACCTGCGCGCCCTGAAACGGCAGCGGACCATGGTGCGTGGCTGGAGAGGCTGGAGAGAATTCGCGAACGCGGCGTGACGGGCAAGGTGGGGACGCCTCTTCAGCAGATATTCGACGAACTTCGCGAAGATCGCCGCTGAGGATGAGCTACTGGGACACGTCGGCCCCCGTGAAGCTCTATGTAATGGAAGCCGACTCCGCGCAATTCCAAGGGCTGACGGCTCGCGGCGTCCCGCTGGTCATTGCACGCATCGCACGATACGAAGCACATGCGGCCTTCCGCCGACGCGAAACGGAAGGATCGTTGCCGCCGGGTGAAACGGCGGTGCTGCTGCCGGACATTTTAACGGACATCGCAGCAGGAAAGATCGTCGTGCAAGCGGACGACGCAGAAGTGGAGAAACGGTTCGGCGAAGTGATGGAACGATGCCATTCGCAGACGCCGCCCGTTTTCGTCCGAACGAACGATGCGCTGCACATCGCATCGGCGCTCGTCGCCGGCGAAAAGGAATTCGTCACCGCCGATGGTCGGCAGCACGCGGCAGCGGTGCTGATGAGGCTCGCCGTCCTGCCGTAGGCGGCTACAGCGGCTCGCCTGCGGAGTTGCTTCACGCGCTGCGATGCGGATGCTGCGCGGCTCACATGATTTCACCCGACAGCGGATCACCGTCTGAATTTGCGGAGACTATCCGGAAGATTTTTTCCCCGGACGGGTTGCTGTCGGAGGCGAAGAGCTTCGAGTATCGGCCGGAGCAGCAGGAGATGGCGGTCGCGGTCGCGGAGGCGCTGGCGGAGCGGAAGCATCTTGTCGTCGAGGCGGGCACGGGCGTGGGAAAATCGCTCGCGTATCTCATCCCGGCGGTGATGTGGGCGAAGTCGCAAAACAAAAAAGCGGTCGTCTCCACGCATACGATCAATTTGCAGGAGCAGCTTATTTTCAAAGACATCCCGATCGTGCGGAAGGTGCTCGCGGGACAATTTGGAGTGCGGCCCGGTGCATTGCCCGCGAAGGACGAAGCGGGATCGGATGACTTCAGTGCGATCCTGTGGAAGGGCCGCGCGAACTACGTCTGCCCGACGCGCCTCGACCGCGCGATGTCGCAGGCGGGCGAGCTTTTCACCTCGACGGAAACCGAGGAGCTGAAGCGCATCTGGGATTGGGCGCAGAAGACCGAGGACGGTTCGCTGAGCGACCTCGCGGTGGAGCCGGATTCGCACGTGTGGTCGCTCGTGTGCAGCGAGCCGCACATCTGCACGCCGAAGACCTGCGGCAACAACCCGCGCTGCCATTACCAGCGCGTGCGCAAGCAGCTCGTGAGCGCCGACCTCGTGGTGATGAACCACACGCTTTTCTTCCTCAGCCTCGGCGGCATCGCGGAGCAGGACCACGACGAGAGCGGCTACCTTTTTGCCAATGACTTCGTGATCTTCGACGAGGCACACACCGTCGAGGGCGTGGCGTCGAAAATGATCGGCCTCAATGTCTCGCAATACGGTCTCCGCTACGCGCTGCACCGGCTCTACAATCCGAAGACGAAGAAGGGCCTCTTCCAAGTGCTGCGCAATCCCGACGGCGTGCGCGAAGTGAGCAACGCGCTCGAAAAGGCCGAGGAGTTTTTTGCGAAAGTCGGCACGAGCGCGGATTTCAAAAAGGGGCGCGAGTATCGCGTGCGGCAGCCGGACTTCGTGCCGGACACACTTTCCGCCGACCTCACGCGACTGCAGGCGCAAATCGTCCACACGATCAAAATGTGCGGAACGGACAGCGCCGAGATGGGTTTCCGTGATTCCTCGGACGAAGAAGAAGGCAGACGCCCACGAATGATGGACGACATCACGAAGGCCGAGTTGCAGGACCTCGGACGCCGCATCCGTGACGCGCGCTCGAACCTCGCGACCTTCCTCAAGCAGGACGCCGAACAGCACGTCTATTGGGTCGAGCAGAGCGGCAAGACCACGCAGTATCACAATCTCCACGCCGCGCCCGTGGACATCGCCGCGCACCTGCATGCGCTCCTTTTCCGCGAGGACAACACGTGCATCATGACCAGCGCCACGCTCGGCACCGGCGACGCCGCGCTCGACTATTTCCGCAAGCGCATCGGCGCCGAAGACGTCCACGCCCTGCGCGTCGGCTCGCCCTTCGACTACGAGCGGCAGATGCGCCTCTACGTGATGAAGAAAATGCCCGACCCCAAAAGCGACGGGGCCGCCGCCTACGAGCAGGCGCTCGCGGAGAAAATCGAGCACTTCGTCGCCATGACGCACGGGCGCGCATTCGTCCTCTTCACGAGCTACAAGACGATGCAAAACGTCGCGTCCCTTTGCCGCGAAAAACTCGACGAAGACCACGACATGACGCTCCTCGTGCAGGGAGAAGGCCTCACGCGCCACCGCCTCATCGCCGAGTTCAAAAAGGACGACCGCCACGTGCTCTTCGGCACAAAAAGTTTCTGGAGCGGCGTGGACGTGCCCGGGGAGGCGCTCTCGAATGTCATCATCACCCGCCTCCCCTTCGCCGTACCCGACACGCCGCTCATCGAGGCCCGCCTCGAACTCATCGAAGCCAACGGCGGCGACCCCTTCCGCGACTACTCACTCCCCGAAGCCATCCTCGAACTCCGCCAAGGCGTCGGCCGCCTCATCCGCACGAAGCAGGACAAAGGCATCGTCGTCATCCTCGACCCGCGCGTGCTCACGAAGAACTATGGGAGCGCCTTCCTGCGTGCGCTGCCGAAGTGTCCGGTGGAGGTGGTGTGAAGTGAGTTGGTGACCGTGGCGAAGGCGGAGGAGGCCGATGCGGCGCGCGCGGCGGGCATGTAATCCGCGGCGCGACCGGGATTGGCTTTTACTCGTTCCCGCACGTCACTGGCAAAAAGAGCGTCACCTTCGCAGGGGAAAACCTCGCCGTAGTTCGCTGAAGTACGTGGACGCCGAACTCGCACAGATCGGTCCGTTCCTGCTCGACGCGAAACCTGGCACATCGGTGACGCTGAAGGAGCACAACCCGGGCGTGAAAATTCGTGCCGCCTCGCGCGGCGGTTCGCGCCTGATCCTGCTCGCGAATCCCACGGACACAGCTCGGGAAGTGACCTTCGAATTCGCAGCTACGCCGGACGGAATTCTCAAACCGATCGGCCACGGAACCAATGTGGCAAGCTGCGGCGGCATCGCAAAAGTGAAGCTCGAAGCGAGCGGGACGGCGGCGCTGCTGGAGTGAGCTGCGTCCGAATCGCACATCCCGCATGACGTAACCTTTGAGCGGCCGGCCCAGTGCGGAAAATAAATTGCGCCGCGCGGGACACCGTGAGCAACTTGCGAAAAAGAACCGCCACTTTGCCGTCCCGCCCGCTCATCTTCCTCTCACTGCTCCCGATCCTGCTTCTCTCGTCATGCAAACCGGGCGACGACCGCTCCAACGCGGGCAACGGCGACAATGTCCGCGACGGGAAAAAGCAACGCACAACACTTCCCGGCAACACGATGAATCCAGAGCGCATCGCGGCGCAGGAGTCGCTCGGCAAGCCGCCGTTGCCACGCGATCTGAGCGAAGGCGTCGAGGACGAGTGCCCGGTGCATCATGAGAATATGAAGGTGCGGGAAATCCCGATCGTCTTCGAGGACGCTGCAACCGGAAAAACCAAATCCGAAAAACAGCTCCTCACTGCAAAATTTCCATTTGGCGCGGAGAGAATCATCTCTGCGGGAAATGCGCTCCTCCCCGGCGAACCGCTGAGCGCGCGCGTGTACCAGTGCGGGTCGTGCGTCACCGCGCGCAAGGCCGCCGAGGAAAAGCAGGCGAAGGCTGGCACAGCGCGGTGAGAGCGTGTGTAAAATTGCGTTCCGAAGCGAACGGACGGCATTGTTGAAACGCGGAGACGCGGTGGAAAAGGCGAAGCCTGCTCTTCATTCAGGCCTCTGCATCTCTGCATCTCCGCGTCTCCGCGTTTTCTCACCCAAATGTTTCAGGGACGCGCTCTGATCGCGCGGACGGGATAGATCACTTTGCGTGCTTCGCTGCCGGGCGAGTGAGCTTCGCGATTTCCTCCGCGGAGACGCACGAGCGCAGCGGCATGCCGTAGCTGGTAGTCACATTTTTTCCGTCGCCGTCCTTCTGATCCTCGATGCTCGACGTGATGCTCTCGACCTGGCCGACGACGTTGCCGAATTCATCCACGACCGGCGCGCCGCTGCTGCCGGGCGAATACTCGGCCGTCACATTGATGTAGAGCGACGGCGCGACCTTCGGCTTTGCGGGCGGCTTGTCGCCATCGCCAGCGGCTTCGCGGTTGAGGAAAAAGCGAGAGAGCATCCCCGAGGTGAACATCCAGTGGTTGCCGTCCGGATGGCTGAGGCAGAAGACCGGATCGCCGACCTCCGCGGCGCGGTTCAGCGGCAGCGCCGGCAGGTCGAGGCCGGCGACGCGGAGCAGGCATGTGTCCGAGTCGGCATTTGCGGCGAGCAATTCGGTGACGGGGAACACGCGGCCTTTCGAGTCCACGACGATGAGGTAGCCGTCCTTCATCCCCTCGTCCTCGAAGTCCACGACGTGCTCGCTCGTGCTCACCACGCCGTCAGCCACGACGAAACCGGACGCGCTGTCGAAGTGCCACTTCTTGCATTTCGTGCAGTGGTAGAAAGTCGCGACTGCGACGGTGCTACTGCGGACGAGGCGGTAGATTTCGCGCGGCTGGAGCTTTTCCTTGCGCGGCTCGGGCAGCGCGAGTTCGCAATGTGTGCGCTTGAGCTGCGTGCGGAGCTTCGTGAGCGGGACGAGCTTGTCCTTTTTGTGCAGCGCAGCCGCCGCGGCGATCGCCTGCTCCTCGAAAGCCTCGTCGTCCACCACGAGCCGGTCGCCCGCAATGAGCGCGGCGGGGAAAATTGCGATGAGAAATGTGAGAATCCGGAACATTGGCGGAGCATCGCCGAGATGCGCACGCAGGCAAGTGCGACGGGCAGGCTTCGCCTCTTGGAGTTTGGAGTTGAGCGTTTGGTGTTTGGAGTTCGGCCCGCCGCAGGCGCGTTACGAATCCTGGGATGCGTCGTGGCATCGCCAAGCCGCTGCGCGGGGCCAAACTTCAAACGCCAAACGCTCAACTCCAAACGCCAAACGAAGACACTCCTCCTTGTTGACGCTGCGCGACACCTGTTCCATTCACACCGCGTGAGATTGCCGATCCAATACAGCCTGCGGAACGTCCTGGTGCGCTGGCGCTCGACGATCGCGACGGTGCTCGGAATCGCGCTCGTGGTGCTCGTGTGGATCATCATGCAGGCGCTCGCAGCCGGCCTCGAGACCGCCGGAGGCACGACGGGCGATCCGCGGAATCTGCTCGTCGTGCGCAAAGGCTCGGACTCCGAATCCACGAGCCAGATCGGCCTCGATGATCTGCGCTCGATCCAATACTCGGAGGAAATCGCGCGCGACGAAAGGAGCCGTCCGCTCATTTCCGCCGACACACTTGTCACCGCATATCTGCCGCGCGCAGGCGGCGCGGAGGGCGGCGCGAATGTGATTTTTCGCGGCGTGTCGCCGGGCGGCCCGGCGCTGCGCCCGCAGGTGAAGCTCGTGAGCGGACGGTGGTTTGTGCCGGGGAAACGCGAGGCCGTCACGAGCGTGCGGCTCGCGCGGCGTTTCAGCGGCGTGAATCTCGGCGATGAGATCAAGCTCGGCTCGCGCACGCTCACCGTGGTCGGGCAGTTCGACGCGGGCGGCAGCGCGTTCGACTCGGAGGCGTGGATGGATTCCGACGAAGCGCGCTCCATTTTCAACCGCGCAAACTACGCCAGCGTGCTCATCCGCCCGGTGGATGCCGCGGCCTCCGCACGGCTGAAAATGCGGCTCGAAGCCGACCACCGCCTCACGATGCGCGTCGTTCCTGAGACGGAATACTACTCGGAGCAGACGAAGACCGCGGGGCCGATCCGCTTCGGCGGAAATGTGATCGCGACCGTGATGTCCATCGGCGCGGTGCTCGCCGCGATGAACACGATGTATGCGAGCGTCGGCGCGCGCACGCGCGAGATCGGGACGCTGCGCGTGCTCGGCTTCCGCAGGCGCTCGATCGTCGCGGCGATTCTCATCGAGGGCACATGCCTCGCATTTGTCGGCGGCCTCATCGGCGGCGCGTTCTCGCTCCTGGCGAATGGCTACAAGACGGGCACGATGAATTTCCAGACGTTCAGCGAGACGGTCTTCGAACTCACCGTCACCGTGCCGACCCTCGCGAAGGGCCTCGCCTTTGCCGCGCTCGTCGGCCTGCTCGGCGCGCTGCTCCCCGCGCTGAGGGCATCGCGGATGCCGGTGATCCAGGCGTTGAAGGCCGTCTGAACCGCGCTACACTCGCGCACATGGACGCGGCAAAATTGCAGACCATTCAGATTTCGGAAGGCGGACGGCGGCGCTCTCAGGGATCGTTCCGTTACATCATCATCGGCGTGATCATCGCGACTGCCATCGCACTCTACATCGCGAAACCGTGGGCCACGGACTCACGCATCGGCACCGGCAAGACCGCGCAGCCCGGCGAAAAATCCGCGAAGCCCGCGGCCGCGCCCGCAAATGAGAAGCCCACGAAGGCCGGTGACGCGGTGCTCACCGTCAGCGGCTACATCATCAATCGCGAGCGGATCGAACTCAGCCCGCGCACGATGAACGAGGTGAAATGGATCGGAGTAAAAAAAGGCGACCCGGTGAAGAAGGGCGAGATCGTCGTGCGGCTCGATGATTCGGAGCAAAAGGCGCGCATCGCGGAAATCGAGGGCCAGCTCGCCATCGCACGAGTCGCAGTCGAGCGCGCGAAGCTCAATTTCAACCGGATGAAGCAACTGCGCGCCTCGCAGATCGAATCCGCCGAAAAGGCAGACGAGGCCCGGCTCGCGGTGACCTCCGCGGAGGCGCAGGTGACGCAGCTCGAGGGCACGCGCGCGATGGCTCAGGTATGGCTCGACTGGACGGTGATCCGCTCGCCGATTGACGGCGTCGTGCTGGAAAAACTTTCGCATCCCGGCGAACTTGTGACGCCGCAGACCTTCGGTGGCACAGGCAGCCACGGCCCGAGCAGCGCGCTGCTCTCCCTAGCCGATCCGAACGATCTCCAAGTCGAGGTGGACATCAGCGAAGCGGATCTCCCGAAGGTCTCGATGAACCAGCCGTGCCGCGTGAGCCCCGAGGCGTGGCCGGAAAAAATCTACCTCGGCGTCGTAGCCGAGATCGCGCCCGAGGCCAACCGCCAGAAGGGCACGCTGCAGGTGAAGGTGAAGATCGCAAAGCCCGACCGCTTCCTCACGCCGGAGCTGAGCGCGAAGGTGGAGTTCCTCAAAGGCGGCGGGTAGAAACTGAACGGCCGTTTTGCGCGGTGCATGATTCGAGCACCAAAGGTGCGAAACATGCCAGCCCAGGGCAACGCCCTGGGAAAGGTGCATGACATGAACAAAGCCCTGAAGGGGCGTGACAGCGATGGCGCCGCCCCTTCAGGGCTCCGTCTTTTTGAATGCAAGACCCAGGGCGGCGCTCGTTCCTCGCTTGCCTTGGGCTGGCATGTCACGGGCCGTTGGACCTCAGGACCACCACCTTCGCCCGCTCCGATGCTCAGTTCAGGCTGGCATCGTCGCTTTTGATTCGTGAGTTCTGGCAGCCCTACGCGACGCGATCGTCATTGCGATCACGAGTAGCGACAGCACTCCGCATGCGACGGAAAATACTTCGCCGTGCCGCGTGTAGAAGGTCTCGCGCAGTTCGGTCGGCACGCTCACCGGCTGCATTTTCCAACCCTCGGTGAACGGCTCCATCCACCGCTCCACGCGCCCAAAGCTGTCCACCGATGCCGTGATGCCGTTGTTCGTGCAGCGCACCATCGGGCGGCGGTTTTCGATGCAGCGGAATATGGAATCATTCGTGTGCTGATCGAGTTCCGCGGTATGGCCGAACCATCCGTCGTTCGTGAGGTTCACGAGCAGGTGCGCGCCGAGTTTCACCTGCGCACGCGTGATGTCCCCGCGCGTGTCCTCGAAGCACACCAAGGGCGCGAGCTTCAGCGCGGGCTTCGCGAGTGAAAAAATGCCCGGCCCTTTTCCCGGCTTGAAATCGCCCTGCACCATCCCGCCGAAAATGGGGCCGAGCAGCGGGCGCAGCGGCAGATATTCGCCGAAGGGAACGAGCTGCTGCTTGTCGTAAAACTGCGGCTCCTTGTCCCCACGCTGGATGAATGCCGCGCTGTTGTGATCCTCGCCCATCGCGCCGCGGTTCAGATCATCGGTGCCGATCATCAGCGCCGGAACGAGAGCTGCACGCCCATGCACCCAAGCGACCGTATCCACATCGCCGAGCATCCCGCCAGGCACGGATGCCTCCGGCCACAGGAGCAGATCCGGCGAGGCTGTGGCGGCGAGATCGCTCAGGAATTCCATCCGATCGAAAATCTCCGGCCAGCGTTCCATGTCCATCTTGTCCCGCTGCTCGATGTTCGGCTGCACAGCCGCGACACTCAACGACACGGCCTGCGCGGGCGACTGCTGCGCGCGGATGAGCACGCGCGTGCCGAAGCCGAACGCGAACACGACCAGCCCGGCGGTGACCGCAAAATCAAAGTGCGGACGCAGGCGGATACGGCCGATCTCCGCACGCACGCGCAGGACGGTGATGAGCAGGATTGCATTGCACATCACGACCAGGAAACTGAGGCCGCCGACGCCGGTGAATTCCGCGATCTGGATCAGCGGCAAGTCACGGTGCAGCGCGACGCCGAGCTTGTTCCAGCCGAAGCCCGAGAGCATCCATCCGCGCATCCACTCGAGCGCGACCCACGATACGGCGCAGAAAATCGCGATGCCGAGATTCCGGGACGACTGGAGCAGCAACGGACGCTCGAAACGCGCAAGTGGATCGGGAGGCGGCAGCGGACGAAACTGCGCTTCGGCAATCCATCCGGCGAGCCACGCCCACACCGCCGGGTAAAGCGAGAGGTATGCGGCAAAGAGCAGCGGCAGGCCGATCAGCGCGCGGGAACGGAAGAGCGGCGCGAGTTCCGAGAACCACGAAAATGTGATGGTGAAAAAGACAAGGCCCGCGAGGTAGCCGAGCGCGAAGTGCCGCCGTCCGCGCCGTTTTTCCCTCTGCGGAATCCACACCGCCATGAGCAGCGGGATGAGCGCGACGAAGGCAAGCCCGCCGACATCCGCAGGTGGAAAACTGAGCACCAGCAGCACGCCACTGAGCACCGCCGCCAGCCACGGCCACGCGCGCTTGAAAAACTTCACGCGTGGAACTTGGCGATTTTTTCGACGACGTAGTCCACCTGCGCGGGCGAAAGTTCCGGGTAGATCGGCAACGCGAGCGACTCGCGCGAGGCCCGTTCGCTCTCGGGAAAATCACCCTCGCGGCAGCCGAGATCGCGGAAGCATTCCTGCATGTGCAGCGGCAGCGGGTAGTAAATTTCCGAGCCGATTCCCGAATCGTTGAGATGCTTTCTCAGTGCATCACGCTTCGTCGAGCGGATGATGAACTGGTTGTAGATGTGGTGGTTTTCCGTGCCCGTTCCGGCCCACGGCTCGACGGGCAGCGTGAGCACCTTGTCGAGCCCGCGCGCGATGAGACCCTCGCGGTAGCGGGCGGCATTTTTCCGGCGAGCCGCGCCCCATTCGTCGAGGTGCGGGAGTTTCACGGAGAGCACGGCGCTCTGGATCGCATCAATGCGGAAATTGCCGCCGATCCACTTGTGGAAATATCGCGGCTCCATGCCGTGATTTCGCAGTGCGCGGATTTTCGCGGCGAGCGCGTCGTCCGCGCAGGTGACCATGCCGGCGTCGCCGAATGCGCCGAGGTTTTTCGTCGGGTAAAATGAGAACCATCCGGCCTCGCCGATCGCGCCCGCGCCGCCGAGCGGATGCCGCGCGCCAAGTGCCTGCGCCGCGTCTTCGAGCACGGGGACGCCGTGCTTTTTTCCAAGCGCGAGGATCGCGGCCATGTCCGCGCAGCAGCCGAAAAGGTGGACGGGAATGATGGCCTTTGCGCCGGGATTTTTCCGCAGCGCGTCTTCGAGCGCGGCGGGCGAGATATTGAAGGTCGCGGGATCAATGTCCACGAACACCGGGCGCGCGCCGAGGCGGCTCACACAGCCGGCAGTCGCGAAAAATGTGTAGGGCGTCGTGAGCACGACATCGCCCGGCCCGATACCGAGCGCCATGAGCAGGACGAGCTGCGCATCCGTGCCCGAGGACACGCCGATGCAATGGCGCGCGCCGCAGTAGGCCGCGACGGCCTTTTCAAATGCCTCGGTCTTCGGCCCGAGCACGAGCGCCTGACTGTCGCACACGGCCTCGATTTCGGCCATGATGGCGGACTTGAGCGGGGCGTATTGTGCGCGGAGATCGAGAAGCGGAACCTGCATCCGCGCACCATGCGGAACGCGGCGCGCGCGCGTCGAGGCGGTTTTGCGCGGGCGCGGAAAAATCCGGGTGGTGCACGCGGCTCACCTGCTGGCTGCGGCGACCTACCGCAGACATTCGCCGCGCATGTGTCCGTGAACGCCGGGCAGATGGGACGCTCCTTTCAAACGCAGAGGCGCAGAGGGAAAGTGTTGAGGCCCGCAGAGGGAAACGAAAACTTTCCCAAGCGTCCGTCTCTGTTTTTCTCAGCGCCTCTGCGTAAAAATTCAGGGCATCCAGCTTCAATCCCGGCTGCACCGCGCTATGTCTCTGCGTCTAAAATGGACCCGACGGCCTCGCACGCTGGCAGCGTCAACGAGGCAGACAGGCTGGAAGCCCGTCTGCCATGACAGGCGAGGACGCCTGTCTTCCGTCCGCCTTTCAACGCTCAACGCCCAACTCTCAACTTTTCCCCTGCTACGACAGCGTGATGCTGCGGCCCGGCTCCAGCTCGAAGTCCGCGATGAATTGCTCGGTCACGTTTGGCGAGATCACGTCGGCGAGGAACTTGATGTAGATGGAGTCCTGCTGCACGAGCTTGAGGCGTTCGAGGTTGCCCACATCAATGGCGAAGAAAAATTGCCAGGCCGATTTCGCATCCACATTTTTTCCCGATCGCATGCCTGAGACCTCGGGGATCTTCGCGAGGCTCATGCGCGCTAAGATCATCATCTCGTCGAGCTTCGCCTCATCCACATGCGGCTGAACCCGGAACAATGCGACGCGGTGGATCATTGAGGGAGTTGAGTGTTGAAAGTTGAGAGTTAAGAGGAAGAAGTGCGCTGCGCGTTCGTTGTGGGGTGCGCCCGATTTCTTCCGGGACTGAAAAGAAAACGCTGATGCGAGCGGCGGACTTCCGCCTCTCAACTCTCAACCTTCAAATCTCAACCTGCTATCCCTTCTTCCAGTCGAGCACACCCTTCCGGATGGCGTAGACGTAGCCGACGGTGACGAGCGAGAGGAAACCAGCCATGCCCCAGAAAATCACGGTGCCGTGCGCCTTTAGCATCGCGGTGAAATTCACGCCCCACGGGTAGAGGAAGACCACCTCGATATCGAAGAGGATGAACAGCATCGCCACGAGGTAGAATTTTACCGAGAAGCGAGGCTGGGCCTCGCCTTGCGGCACCATGCCGCACTCGTAGGCGGAGTCCTTCATCGGAGTTCGCTTCGCGGACTTGCCGAGGAGCACGCTGATGAGGAGCGTGGTGATGCCGAAGCCGAGGACGATCCCGACTTGGATGAGAATGGGCAGGAAATCCTTCACTGATTAAATGGCGGGGGTGACGTTCGTTTCGAGCTTCGCGAGTTCCTTCGGGAGGCCCTTGTAGCTCTTCTTGCCATCCTTGCCGACGGTGATTTTCACCATGCCCCGTCCGACGAGGGCCTGGAGCTTCTCGTAGGAGCGGAGGCGGAGCATCTCTTCGCCACCGCTGGCGGCGTTGCGCGCCTTGAGATTCTCATGCACGACGTCAAAAAGATCCTTGAACTCATAACCAGCCTTGCCCGACAGCACCGCGGCGAGTTCCTCCGTCACCAAATCTGGCAGACGACGACTGAATGCAGGTTTCTTCGTGATAGACATAGGAAAACATCGTATAGCACAAATCCGATCCTCAACGAGCGAAATTTTCAAGCCCGTGACATCGCTGTGCAGTTATCTTGTCCTCAGGCATTTGCGACGGAAAGAGCGCCCCCGAAAAGCGCCTGTTCGGGCTTCACTGTTCCTCGATGCGGCCAACCGCCTTCAGCCCGCGTTCGCTGAGTTCGAAGACCTCCAGGCTCACCTTCGCCGCCGGGCTCCGCCACGCCTCGAGGATCATCGGCGAGTAGTCGGACAAGTCCACCGCAAGCGCCGGAAAGACGAACACCGTCTGCCGATTCGGAAAGACGAGCATCAGCTTCGGCCCGAAGACATCCTCGAACTGCTTGCGGAATTCCGGTGCGGACACGGTGACACAGACCGGAAATTTGTCCGATCGCAGCACGGCATATTCCACGACGTTCTTCGAGTTCCGCACCCACTCCACCTTCACATGCCGCAGCCAGTCCGACGCGATCCGGGCCGTCAGCTTGCGCACCGTTTCCTCGTTCAGCCCCGCCGCGGTCCATACCGCGACCGTCGGAAATTCCACGCCGTTTTCGCCGAGCCTCGCCGGGGCGAGCACCGTATTCTTCGCGCCGGCGAGCGGAAACGAAATCTCGTGCGCCATGAATTTCGGCGAGGGGAGAAAGAACCAGTCGTTCGCATTTCCGACGCAGGCGGAGAGCAGGAAAATGAGCGCGTACAGCAGGCGGAGGACAGGCGGTGCCGCCTTTGGCCGTTGGCCGTTGAGCCCACCGCAGGCGCGTTCCGAATCTGGATGCGCGCCGTGACATCGCTTCGCGGCTGCGCGGGGGCAAACGTCCAGCATCCAACGACCAACGTCTAACATCCAACGCAGCAGAGCCGCGCGATTCCCTTCCCGATTTCCCCGCGCCGTGCTACCGCTCCGCGCATGATCACGCACCTCTCCGGCACGCTCGTCGAAGCGCTTCCCACACATATCGTCCTCGATGTCGGCGGCGTTGGTTATCACGTGCTCATTCCTCTTTCGAGCTACGACAAGCTCCCCGCCGCCGGCACGCAACTCAAAATCCTCACGCACCTCGCCATCCGCGAAGACGCGCACGTGCTCTATGGCTTCATGTCCGCCGCCGAGCGCGACCTTTTCCGCCTGCTCGTGAACCACGTCAGCGGCATCGGCCCAAAGACCGCGCTCGACGTGCTCAGCGGCACCACGGTCTCTAATTTCAAAGCGTGCGTCGTCGCCGGCGACGTGGCCGCGCTTTCGAGGACGAAAGGAATCGGCAAGAAGACCGCCGAACGGATCATCGTGGAACTGAAGGACAAAGTCGGCATCGCCGCCGCATGGGAAGCTGCGAGCGCCGCACACGCACCCTCGGCGGAGGATGCAAAAATCACCGACGCCGTGCTCGCGCTGATCGCCCTCGGCTACAAGCAGGTGGACGCGCACAAGGCCGTGAAACAAGCCGTCGCCAAGACGCCCGACGCCGCCGTCGAGTCCCTCGTCACCGCCGCGCTGAAGCTGCTGCTGTGATGCGGACACTCCTGTCCGCATAATCGCTCGTCCTCGCCGCCGCCAGTGTGCGGACAAGGGTGTCCGCATCACTCCGGCACCACCTCCGCGAGCGCCCGCCACTGCGCATCCACCGCCTGCGCGAGCTGCTGCTCGCTCACGCAATACGGCGGCATGAGCACCAGCACATCGCCGACACATCGCGTGATCAATCCATGCGCCCGCGCCGCCTCGCTCACTCGGAAACCCACACGCTGCTCCGCGGAAAAACACCGCCGCGTCGCGAAATCCTCAACGATCTCGATCGCACAGATCATCCCCTCGCACCGCACATCGCCCACATTCGGATGCTCCCAAAACCGCTGCGCAAGCGCGCACAACTTTTCTCCGCGAGCACGGACGTGCGCCATCGGATGCACCGTCTCCAACAGCCGCAAGCTCGCGAGCGCCGCGGCACAGCCGAGCTGATTCCCGCTGTAGCTGTGCCCGTGAAAAAATGTCCGCCACTCCGAATGCTCGCCATCGAACGCCTCAAAGATCTCCGCGCTCGCGACCGTCGCTGCCAGCGGCAGATACCCGCCGGTGATTCCCTTTCCGAGCGCGAGCACATCCGGCATCACGCCCTCGTGCTGACACGCAAACATCGCGCCCGTCCTGCCAAAGCCCGTCATCACCTCATCGAGCATCAGCCACACCCCGCGCTCGCGGCACAGCGCGGCGACGCGAGCGAGGTAGCCGTGCGCGTGCATCGTCATCCCCGCCGCGCCCTGCACGCGCGGCTCCATCACAAATGCGCTCGCGGCATCGCCGAGATCATCCAGCGCCTTCGCGACTTCGCCCACGCATTCCCATTCGCACTTGCGTGAAAGCCGCGCATCCGTCCCGCGCTCGGGCACGGCGCGATTGAACGGACACCGGTAGCACGCCGGAGACATGACCTCGCGGCTCCCGAACATCAGCCCGCGATACGTCCCGTGAAACAGCGCGCTGTGCCCCACGCTCATCGCGCCCACCGTGTCGCCGTGATACCCTGCGCCGAGCGAAACAAACTTGCGCCGCTCCCCTTCCCCACGCTGCTGCCGGGCCTGATGGATCATCTTCAGTCCCGCCTCTACCGCCGTGGATCCGTCGTCGGAATAAAACACGCGCCATCCCTCCGGCGCATCGTCCTGCGTAAACGCGCGCAGCAGCTCAAACGCAAACTGCGGCGCGACATCATTCGTCAGCCCGAGAAACGACGTGTGCGCCACGCGCCCGAGCTGTCCGCGGATCGCGGCATCAATTTCCGGGCGCCGGTGCCCGTGCAAATTCGTCCAGATGGACGAATTCCCATCCAGATACTCACGCCCCTCCGCATCGCGCAGCACCGCGCCGTCTGCCTCCACAATCACGAGCGGCGTGCCCGCATTCCACCCGCGCATCTGCGTGAACGGATGCCACACATGTCGCTTGTCGAGTTCGGTGGAGTCCATCGTCGCACGATGCACGCGTTGCGCGACACGAGGCAAGCGCACGGATGCCGCGCTTGTGCCGCGCGCGCAGTTCCGCTACGCAGCGACCGATGGCCGAACCGACCCCACCCACCGACGCAGCAGACCGGCGTCCGCTGAAGTCGCGTTCGTATGCGTGGGTGCGACGGTTTGCGGCGGCGCTCGTGCGGGCGAGAATCACGCCGAACGGCATTTCGATCTTCGGCGTGGTGCTCGCGATTATCGGATTTGCAATCCTGTGGACGGTCTCGCGCGGATGGCTTCCGGCGTCGCTCGGCCTGCTGCTCGCCGCCGTGTGTGTGCAAGGCCGGCTCATGTGCAACATGATGGACGGCCTTGTCGCCGTCGAAGGCGGGCTGAAGTCGAAAGGCGGCGATCTTTTCAACGAAATTCCCGACCGCATCGAGGACGCGCTCTTCCTTACCGGCGCGGGCATCGCGTGCGGACAGGTCGCGCTCGGGCTCGTCGCAGCAGTGCTCGCAGTCTTCACCGCATACGTCCGCGCATTCGGCGCATCGCTCGGCCAGGGACAGGATTTCTGCGGCCCGCTTGCGAAACCGCAGCGCATGTTTTTCCTCACCGCCGGACTGCTCGCCGCCGCGATCGGCGCGCTCTGCAATTTCACCGTAGTTTTGTCGCATGTGCAGCTTGGCCAACTTGGCCGTCTCGTAGCAGCGATCGGCAAGTTCTGCAATTTCACCGGCAACATCCTCGCGTGGATGCTCGCCTTCATCGCGGCGGGCACCGCGGTGACGGCTGCGCGCCGCATCGTCCGCTGCTACCGCCGCTCGTCATGACCGCGTCCTTCCTCGCATGGGTAGCCCGCATCCTCACCGGCGCACGCGCGCGCTGGCAGGGCTGCGCGCCGGTCGCCGACCAGCGCGTGTATTTTGCAAACCACACGAGCAATCTCGACTTCGTCCTGCTGTGGGCGTCGCTGCCCGACGATCTGCGGCGCAGGACGCGGCCCGTCGCTGGGCGCGACTACTGGAAGGGCGGCGTGCGCGAATGGCTCGCGAGCCGTGTCTTCCGCGCGGTCCTCATCGAGCGCCGCACCGTCACGCGCGACAGCAATCCGCTCACGCCGATGCTCGACACGCTGCGCGGCGGCGAGTCGCTCATCATTTTCCCCGAGGGCACGCGCAACCCCGACGGCGAAGTGAATCCGTTCCGTCCTGGGCTTTTTCACATCGCAAAAGCCCTGCCCGAAATTCAGCTCGTGCCCGTCTTTATCGAAAACCTCAACCGCGTGCTGCCGAAGGGTGAAATCCTCCCCGTCCCGATGCTCTGCTCGGTCACATTCGGCGAACCCCTCCGCCTCGCGCAGGGCGAAATGAAACCTGATTTCCTCACCCGCGCCCGCGACGCGATGCTGGCACTGCGCCCGAAATGAACCTCGATCGCCAGACCCTCTTTCTCCTCGGCGGCGTGCTCGCGTTGCTGATCGTCGCGAGCATCATCGGCGCAATTTTGAAAGCGCGCGTGAAGGGCGAAAGCGGTCGCCGCGTCGTGGACAACCTCAACGCTCGCACCCGCGCATGGTGGGTGATGTGCATCGTCTTCGGCGGCGCGCTCGCGCTCGGGCGCACGGCGCTCGTCGTCATGTTTTCGCTGATGTCCTTTCTCGCGCTCCGCGAATTCATCACGCTCACGCCCACGCGCCGCGCGGATCATCGCACGCTGTTCTGGGCATTTTTCATCATCCTCCCGCTGCACTACTGGCTCCTCGCGACCGCGTGGTACAATTTCTTCATCGTCCTCATCCCGGTGTATGCGTTCCTCTTCATCCCCATGCGCAGCGCGCTCGCGGGCGACACGGAGCACTTCATGGAGCGCACCGCGAAAATCCAATGGGGCCTCATGCTCGCCGTCTATTCCGTGAGCCACGCGCCCGCGCTGTTCCTCCTCGAGATAAAAGGAATGCCGGACTGCCATGCGCGGCTGCTCTTCTTCCTCGTGTGCATCGCGCAAATCTCCGACGTGCTGCAGTACGTCTGGGGCAAAATCTGCGGCAAACATCCCGTCGCGCCAAAGCTGAGCCCAAACAAAACCATCGAAGGCCTGGTCGGGGGCGGACTCTCGGCGACTGCCGTCGGCGCCGCGCTGTGGTGGAGCACGCCGTTCACGCCGCTTCAGGCCGCGGGAATGGCCGCGGTAATCGTGGTCATGGGATTCTTCGGCGGACTCGTGATGAGCGCGATCAAGCGCGACCGCGGCGTGAAAGACTACGGCGAACTCATTCCCGGCCACGGCGGCGTGCTCGACCGCATTGATTCGCTCTGCTTCGCCGCGCCGGTGTTCTTCCACCTCGTGAAGTGGATCTGGACGTGAAAATGAACGGCAACTTCGTAGCGACGCTGACCGCCCGTTTTTTTCAGACTCACGAGTTGGAGGGCGGCGCGACTTCATCTGAGTTGGCAGTCGGCGCGGCTGCATCCGAGCGCCAAAGGCGCGAACCATGCCAGCCCAGGGCAACGCCCTGGGTTGCTGGTATAAAAACGACCAAAGCCCTGAAAGGGCGGCACCACGATGGCGCGCCCCTTCAGGGCTTTGATCCTGTTAAACCACGTTCCCAGGGCGTTGCCCTAGGCTGGTATGTCGCCGGGCCTTTGGCCCTCAAAAGTGTCGGCATACAAGTGCCGTGCAGACTCCATTACTTCAACGAACAGTCATGACTCCCGCACCGCTCCCGCAAAATCCCGTGCTCACCGGCACGCGCACCACATTCACCGCCGACGACGGCGAGACGCTGCAATACAAAATCTGGGCTCCTGCCACCGGCTTCAAGCGCGCCATGCTGCTCTTGCACCGCGGGCACGAACACGCAGATCGCTGGGATGCCGTGGTGCCGCACCTCGCGCTGCCGGACACAGCGATCTTCGCATGGGAAGCGCGCGGTCACGGACAGTCTCCGGGGCGTCGCGGACATGCGCCGGGCTTCATGGCCTACGTGCGCGACATGGAGACATTCGCGAATCACATCACCGCCACGCACGGAATACCGCTGGAGCAAATGTCCGTCGTCGCGCACAGCGTCGGCGCGGTCGTCGCAGCAGCGTGGGCGCACGACTACGCGCCGCCGCTCGCCGCACTCGTGCTCGCGACTCCGGCCTTCGAGGTGAAGCTCTACGTCCCCGGCGCGCTCGCGGGCACGCGAATGCTGCTGAAGCTCAAACCGGACGCCACCATCAAGAGCTACGTGAACGGCGCATGGCTCACGCGCGACGGCGTGGAGCAGCGCGCCTACGACGCGGACAAGACGATCTCGAAGGACATCTCCGCACGCATCCTCGTCGAGCTTTTTGACACCGCGCAACGCACGATCGCCGACGCCGCGGTGATGACACAGCCGCTCCTGCTTTTCTCCGCGGGCGACGACAGCGTGGTGAAAAATTCCGCGCATGAAGATTTCTTCCTGCGCAACGGCGCGGCGGTGAAAGAGCACGTCGCGCTGCCATTCGCGCGCCACGCAATCTTCCACGATCTCTGCCGCGAGGAAGTATGCGCGACCATTCGCCGGTTTGTGCAGGAGCAGGCCGACGGCAAGCCCGCCTCCTCGCGCGGCGACGAACGCGGCCCGACGAAATACGAATACGACACGCTGCGCCAGCCGCTCCCTGCGCTCTCGCTGAAAGGCATGTCGTTCGCAGTGCAACGCCTCTCGATGCGGACGATGGGCAAACTGAGCGAAGGCATCACCCTCGGACTCCGCACGGGCTTTGATTCCGGCGAATCGCTCGACTACGTCTATCGCAACGAAGCGCGCGGCTTCCCCGTGATCGGCCAGATGATCGATCGCGGATATCTCAACGCAATCGGCTGGCGTGGAATCCGCCAGCGCCGCGAGATGCTGCGCGCCGCACTCCAGCGCGCCGCGTCCGCCGTGCGCAAGGACGGCCTGCCGCTCCACGTCGCCGACATCGCCGGCGGCGCAGGCCGCTACCTGCTCGACCTGCTCGCATCGGAAGAAGGCGCGGGCTTCTCCGCAACCTGCCGCGACCGCAGCGAGACCGCGCTCGCAGTCGGACGCGCAAGCGCCGACGCGCTCGGCCTCGAAACGCACATCAAGCACGAGAAAGGCGACGCATTCGATCCCGCATCCATCGCAACGATCTCACCGCAACCCGGCATCGCGGTCGTCTCGGGACTCTACGAACTTTTCCCCGCAAACGATCTGCTGCGCCGCTCACTCGGCGCGCTGCACGCACTGCTCCCGGCAAAAGGCTGGCTGCTCTACACGTGCCAGCCGTGGCATCCGCAGGTGGAAATGATCGCCCGCGTGCTGCCAAACCGCGACGGCCAGCCATGGATCATGCGCCGCCGCGCGCAGGGCGAAATGGATTCGCTCGTTCGCGAAGCCGGCTTCACCAAGGCCGCGCAGTGGACCGACGACTTCGGCATCTTCACCGTCGCCGCCGCGCGGAAGCCGTGAGCGCAGCGCGCGAAACCGAAAAAGCGAGTCGCTAAACTGCCGTCCCCGAACGCGGCCTACGCTGGCGCGGACTCGCGTGGCTCTCGCTCTGCGGCCCGTGGTTTTTCATCGCATACGGATTTTGCAATTGGTTCACGTCGCGCCGCACGGATGTCGGCACCTGGTATTGGGAGTGGGAAAAGCGCGTGCCCTTCGTGCCGGAACTCGTCGTCCCGTATTGGTCGCTCGATCTGCTTTTCGTCATCGCATTTTTCCTCCCGCGCACGAAAGACGAACTGCGCATCCTCGGCACGCGCATCTTCGCGATCATCACACTCACCGGCGTGTGCTTTTTGATCTGGCCTCTGAAGTTCGATCTCCCGCGCCCCATGCCGACGGGATGGACCGCGCCGTTCTTCCGCGCGCTTTACGCAAACGATCTGCCCTTCAATCTCGCGCCATCGCTGCACATCGGCCTGCGCTGTCTTTTCTGGATCACGTACGGCCGGCACATGCGCGGCTGGGCGCGGACCGCGATGCGCCACCGTGTCGGTCTCCATTCAGCCGGGGTGATCCACCGCCCACTTCTCGTTGTGAATGGGGATCAGCGTGCGCAGCAGGCTCCCGGGCTTGGTGCCGCCCATCGCGCGCCGCAGCGCCTCGATGCGCGCCGGCTCCAGCAGCCGATCCAGCTTCGCCGGGCTGGCCGCGAGCACCTAGCGCCGCAGCCGCACCGGTAGCCGTCCTTCGCGCCGCTCATAATACGGCAGCCAGAGCACCAGCGCCGGGGCCAGCCGCTTGCCGCAGAGCTGGTCGCCGCCAGCCACACTTTCATCCCTCTCTTCCCGGTGTCATTTTCCCGTGAGGCAACGCGCCGGGAGTCCTGCGGCAACCCGGGGACAGCACGGCTGGGTATTTTATTGCAACTTGTTTGCAATAAATAATTGACAAGAATCAATGCTGACGTGCAAGAGGGCGCGCGCACACGCAACTACATCCCATTAACAATCCAATGATCACCATTCACCGCACCATCCTCGCAACCTGCCTCACGGCGCTCGCCACGTTGCCCGCCTCAGCGGCGCTACTATACACTCAGGGCCACGGCGATCTCGGCATCGCTTACGATGCCGGCTCTTGGGACCTGCACATCCACCTCCACGAGTTCGCCGTGGTGGGCGGCATCCCTCTCGCGACGGATACCGAGTATCAGCCGAACGAGATCACCATCGCCGTGCCGAATCCCAGCGTGCCGCGCCCGGCGGGTTCCAGCTTCAGCCCCATCGGCATCGAGGCCGGGCAGCCGATGTGGTTTCTCCCGCAGACGCAGGACGTGAACAAGCCCTTCTTCGGATTCGCCACAGAGGAACTCACCCCGGGGGACTGGACGGGCAATGTCGCGTTGAAGCTCACCGGCATCTCTGGCACGGGTGTGAGTGCAGGCGGATTTCTCGCACTTTGGGAGACGGATGGTTTCGGGCAGAAGACGTTCAATTGGACATCCGCGGACGGGCTGGATTCGAGCGATGTTCTGGATTTGATTCCCGGAACCCACGCGCATTTCTCGATGGCGTTCACCAAGGCGGGCACCTACGACATCACCGTGGAGGCGCGCGCGACGCATGTGGATGGCGACGAGATCGTGGGTTCGGCTACTTACAGCTTCGAAGTCGTCCCCGTCCCGGAGCCGGCGACCACTTTCATCGGAATGGCCTGCATCGGCATCGCGACCCTCAGGAGGAATCGCAGGCAGGTGCGGCGCTAGGCTGATGTTCAAAGAAGGCAGCCCGGCGCTCCACTGCGAATACCAGCGGAGCGTCGGCTGCTGATGCCGCATATTCATTGCAATAACTTGTTTCAAAATGGCCAAACTTCCAGTCACCGTCCTTAGCGGATTCCTCGGCGCGGGGAAAACCACGCTGCTCAACCACATCCTGCACAACCGCGAGGGCAAGCGCGTCGCGGTCATCGTCAATGACATGAGCGAGGTGAACATTGACGCCGCGCTCGTGGCGGGCGGCGGCTCGGCGCTCTCGCGCACCGAGGAAAAACTCGTGGAGATGAGCAATGGCTGCATCTGCTGCACGCTGCGCGAGGATCTGCTGAAAGAGGTGCGCAAGCTCGCGGCGGAAGGCCGTTTCGACTACCTGCTCATCGAGAGCACCGGCATCAGCGAGCCGCTTCCCGTCGCGGAGACGTTTGCCTTCCAGGAGGAGGACGGCTCCTCGCTCGGCGACATCGCCCGGCTCGACACGATGGTCACGGTCGTGGACGCGTTCAATTTCTGGCGGGAATTCGAGGACAACGATTCGCTCGGCGACCGCAAGCTCGCGCTCGGCGAAGAGGACCAGCGCACCGTCGTGGACCTGCTCGTGGATCAGATCGAATTCGCAGATGTGGTCATCCTGAACAAATGCGACCTCGCCGAGGAGGCGGACATTTTGAAGACCGAGGGTGCGGTGCGGAAACTGAATCCGCGCGCAAAGCTCATCCGCAGCGAGAAGAGCCGAGTGCCACTCGCCGAGGTGCTCGACACGGGCCGGTTTGATTTTGATGAAGCCGCAAAAGCGCCAGGCTGGATGAAAGTGATGCGCGGCGAGGAGACGAGCGAGGCGGACGAATACGGCTTTTCGTCCTTCGTCTATCGCGCACGGCGGCCATTTCATCCACGGCGATTCTGGAAGGTCATCCAGAGCGAATGGCCGGGTGTCGTCCGGAGCAAGGGCTTCTTCTGGCTCGCGACGCGCCCGCGTTTCGTCGGCGTGTGGTCGCAGTCCGGCGGTGCGTGCGAATACCGCGGCGGTGGCATCTGGTGGGCTGCCGTGCCGCGCGGCGAGTGGCCGATCGATGACGAGATCGAAAAGGACATCCATCGCAACTGGCAGGAGCCGCATGGCGACCGGAGGCAGGAGATCGTGATCATCGGCCACGACCTCGACCAGACGGCGCTCACCGGATTGCTCGATTCGGCGCTGCTCACGGATGCCGAGATGAAGCGGGGTGAAGCGGCGTGGGCAAAATTCAAGGATCCGTTCGCACCGTGGAAGACCGTGGAGGAGCTCGCCGCCGAGGAGGGCGCACACGATCCCGGAGAGCAGCACCTACACGCACATTCCCACTGAGCGCGATGGAAACGATCGCGACGGATTTCATCACCGGCACGGAGCCGGAAATCCTCGAATCCATCGTGGAGAATTGCGTGAGCCTCTGCCTGTGGGAACGCGCCCCGAAGCCGGATGTCGCTGCGTTTCTCGCGGAGATCGTCACACTGAAAATACCGCTCGCACTGGACTTCATCATGGAGCCCGGCGCATCCGCCAAAGTCGCGCCAAGTGTGCGGGAGCAGTTCGGCGCGAATCTCTCCGAGCCGGCGGTGGATTCGCTGCTGAGTGATGTGGACCGGCTCATCGCCCGATTCCGCGCGGCCAGCGGCGCACCCGCGATCCGCGTGCGCCTCACCCGCATCGTGGACGCGGCGTGCGCGGTCTTTCACACAGACACGCTGAGCCTCCGGCTGCTCTGCACCTACCACGGCGACGGCACGCAGTGGATCCCGAATGAACACGCCAACCGGAAGCAGCTCGGCCTGCGCGGGCGGAGCATCGGCAAGGCGAACCGCGCCATCGCGCCCGACCCCTCCCGCATCCGCACGATGCCCGCGTGGCACGTCGCCATTTTCAAGGGCCGCACCTTTCCCGGCGACGGGGAAAGCGCGCTCATCCATCGCAGCCACCCGCAATGCTGTGAGGCACACGCGCGCATCCGCCTCGTGCTCGACATCGCGGGCGCGGGCCAGGGCTGCTGAGCGAGGCCCTCCGTCAGGAAAGAACCGCAACTTTGAAACTGATCCTCTGCCTTCTGCTCGCGTTCACCCTCGCCGCCACCGCCGGGGAACGGCTGCGCGTTTCGTGTTTCTCCACCATCCTCACGGAGGTCGCCACCGAGGTCGGCGGTGATCGCGTGAACGTCCACGGGCATCTGAGGCCGGGCAAGGACCCGCACTCGTTCGAGCCGCGCCCGAGCGACCTGCGCATCGTCGCGGACGCGCAAGTCGTCCTGCTTTCCGCCAAGCACATCGAGGCCTACATCGGCAAGCTGCGCGAGGCTACCGGCTCGCGTGCGGCGTTCGTGGAAGTGGGCGACGGCTTCGCCTCGCTGCATCTGCCGGATGAAGGCCGGCCCGGCGCGAGCATCGAGGATCCGCACTGGTGGCACAGCATCGCCAATATGCGCCACGCCACGCAAATCGTCCGCGACGCCTTCATCGCCGCCAGCCCCGGCGACCGCGCGACTTTCACCGCCGGTGCCGCGCAGTATCTCGCGCAACTTGATGCGCTCGAAGCGTGGGCCAGGAATAAATTTGCCGAACTCCCGCGCGACGCGCGCAAGCTCGTGACCTCGCACGACGCCTTCCAGTATTTCGCGCGCGACTACGGCTTCACCGTCTATGCCATCGCGGGCCTCACTCCCGCGGACCAGCCCTCATCGGCCAAAGTCGTCCGCATCATCGCCGCCATCCGCGCGCAGCGGGTGAAGGCCGTCTTCCCCGAGAACATCGAGAACCCGAAGGTGCTCGGTGTAATTATGCGCGAGAGCGGCGCGCAAATCGGTCCGGTGCTTTACGCCGACGGTCTCGGCGAAGGCGAAGGGCGCACCTACGCCGGGATGTTTCGCCACAACGTCACCGCCATCGTGGACGCGCTGAAGTGACCGCGAGCGCACCGCCTTTTCAACCAACACCCATCCATGAAATCACCGACCGACACCCGCATCCCCGTCACCGTCCTCACCGGCTTCCTCGGCTCGGGGAAGACCACGCTGCTGAACCACATCCTCACCGCGCAGCACGGCAAACGCATCGCGGTGATCGAAAACGAATTCGGCGAAATCGGGATTGATAACGAACTCGTCGTGCAGGCCGACGAGGAAATCTTCGAGATGAACAACGGGTGCATCTGCTGCACGGTGCGCGGCGACCTCATACGCATCCTGGGGAACCTGATGAAGCGGCGGAACAAATTCGACGCCATCATGATCGAGACGACCGGCCTCGCCGACCCGGCGCCGGTCGCGCAGACCTTCTTTGTGGACGATGAGCTGAAGGAAAATTTCCGGCTCGATGCCATCGTCACGCTCGTGGATGCGAAGCACGTCCACCAGCACATCGGCGAGAGCGCCGAGTGCCAGGAGCAGATCGCCTTTGCCGACGTGCTGCTGCTGAACAAGACCGACCTCGCCACGCCCGCGGAACTCGACGCGCTGGAGAAACGCGTGCGCGGGATGAACTCCTCGTGCAAAATCCATCGCACGCAAAACTCCCTCATCGGCCTCGATGCGGTGCTGAATGTGCGCGCGTTTGACCTCGCGGCGAAGCTGGAGCAGGAGCCGGATTTCCTCGTCGAGGAAGTGCCATTCGAGTGGGGCGGCGTCTTCCGCATCCCGGCGGGAAAGGCGACGCTGCTCCTCGCGGCGGGGCCGGACCCGGCGATGGATGTGCTCATCCTCCCGCTCGGCGCGCGCGGCTATACGGACTACGACGCGGCGCGCAAAGCCGCGATTGTGCAGTTTGCGGATGATCCGGCAGAGTGTGTTCGCGGCGACACCATTTCGCCCGGCGTGCTCGCGCGGCTCACCATCGGCGCGGCAGGCGCGGTCTTCACCGTGGATGCGGCGGGCACGGACGACTACGCCATTTTCACGCAGCACGGGCCGGATGAATTTGCGATGAAGCTGCTCGTGGACGGCACGGAACTCACGACCAGCGAGGCGCACGAATACGCGCACAGCCACACGCACGACAGCACGGTGACGAGCGTGGGCCTGAGCACCGACGAGCCTCTCGACAGCAAGCGGGTGGATGCCTGGCTCGGCGCGCTGCTGCGGGAGAAGGGCGTGGATATTTTCCGCATGAAGGGAATCCTGAACATCGGGCGCTCGCCGAACCGCCTCGTCGTCCAGAGCGTCCACATGCTGATGGATGGGCAGGTGGACCGCCCGTGGAAACCGGGCGAGCAGCGCCGCAGCCAACTCGTCTTCATCGGGCGCAATCTGGATCGCGCTGAGCTGAATGCGGGGTTCCGCGATTGCATCGCCTGATGAACGAGGGCTGGCATTTCGATGCGGGCGACCACATCGCCGCGCTCGCGTGGCTGCCGGACGGGCGCACGCTGGCCGTCGCGCCCGCGACCGGCGGCATCGTGCTGCTGGAACGCGCTTCAGGAAAAGTGACGCGCACGCTAGCGGCGCACGCGATGGGAAATTGCGCGCTCTCCAGCTCCAAGGGACTGCTCGCCAGCGCGGGGCAGGACGGCCTCGCGCGCCTTTGGAATGTGGAGACCGGCGACATCGTTCACGAACTTCGCGCCAGCGACAACGCGAGCGACTGGTGCGAGCACGCGCAGTTTTCGCCCGACGGCGCGCTACTCGCCACAACTGCGGGCCGCACGCTGCGCGTCTGGACACGCGGCGGCGAGCGCATCTTCGAGAGCACCGCGCACGACTCCACCATCGCCGCTCTCGCGTGGCGGCCCGACAGCGCGGGCGTGGCGACCGGCTGCTACAATGGCGCGCAGCTTTTCCGCGCAAAGAACGGCCTGTGGGAGCCGCGGAGCTACGAGGAGCTGCGCTGGAAAGGCAGCATCATCTCGCTCGCGTGGAGCCCGAATGGCCGCTACGTCGCGGGCGGTTCGCAGGAGGCGACGATCCAGTTTTGGCGGCTGCCGCATCGCGAGAGCGAGGAGCTGTTCATGTCTGGCTACGCCACGAAAGTCCGCGAGCTTTCGTGGGATGCCGGTTCGCGCTACCTTGCCAGCGGCGGTGGTGAAATCATCACCGTCTGGGACGTGAGCGGCAAAGGGCCAGCAGGCACCAAGCCCAAACAACTCGAAGGCCACGACACGCGCACCACGCAGCTCACTTTCCAGAATCGCGGCCCGCTGCTCGCCAGCGGCGGCACCGATGGCCGCGTCTTCGTGTGGGATTTGCCAAAGGCGCAGCGCCACCGGAAGGAACTCACGCCACCCAGCCCCATCGCCGCGCTCGCGTGGTCGCCCGACGACACCGCGCTCGCCATCGGCGCGGCGGACGGCGGCGTGTGCGTGTGGGGAGAGCAACACCCGTGAATGAAAGGCGCGGCTGCCAAATCCGTCCCGAACCGCCTCGCCGCGCTGACGCTCGGCGCGTGGAGCGTCCTGCTGCTGTATTTCTATTTCGGCGGGCGGCTGCGCACTTTTCTCGCGCCGGATTTCCGCCCGTATGTGCTGTGGGCCGGGGTGGCGATGGGGGTGATGGCGCTGGCGCTATTTTTTGCAGGCGGCAAGCTGCACGCCTGCACGGATGATGGGTGCGGGCACACCGGCGGGCGCGGCAGACAGTGGACGTTCCTCGTGCTGCTGCTGCCCGTGCTGATCGCGCTTTGTACGGGAGACACGGACACCTTCAGCGCCACGATGGTTGCCAATCGCGGCGTGACCACGGAAGCCAGCGAACTCCGTTCGCGCCCGCGCCCGCAGCGCAGACACGCGAGCGTGCTCCTGCCCGTGCCTGCCCGCGAGGGCGGGCCGCCGCCCGGCCAGGAGGTGCCGGACACGGGCACGCCGCCACCGCCGCGCAGCCGTGAGAGCGCACTCTTTCCACTGCCCACACGCGATGGCACGCCGCCGGAACCGAACGAGCTGGAGACGACTTCATCTCTGGACTGGATGCCGCGCACGGCGGAGGGGCATCTGAGAATCGAGGTGCTCGATCTCATCTTCGCGGCGCAGGATGCTGCGCTGCGCGGCGATCTTGAGGGGAAGCCGGCTGAACTCACCGGGCAGTTCATGCTGGCGAAGTCCCGGAACCCGAAAGGCAACCGCTTCAAGTGTGTGCGCATGATGATGGCCTGCTGCGCGGCGGATGCGCGGCCCGTCGCCGTCCTCGTGGAGTGCAACAAGCTGCCGAGAGTGCCGGAGATGAAATGGGTGCGCATCACCGGCACCGTGACCTTTCCGCTGGAGGCGGGCAAGCGCGTGCCTGTGCTGCGCGCGCAGAAAGTCGAGCCGTGTGCGCCGCCAGATGAGCGGTTCATTTTCTGATCCATGAAAAACCACCGCCACGCGTTCACGCTCATCGAACTGCTCGTCGTCATTGCGATCATCGCGTTGCTCGCTGGCTTCTTGTTGTCGGCGCTCGGGGGGGCGCGGGCGAAGGGGCGGCAGAGTGCGTGCGCGTCGAACCTGCGGCAGGTCGGCGTCGCGCTCATCCAATACGCTGGTGACAACGAGGGGAGCCTGCCGGAGACGACGCACACCACCGGCACGAAGTTCAAGCGGGCGTGGATTTATGCGCTGAAGCCTTACCTGAAGAACATCGACGCCATCCGCATCTCGCCCGCCGACCCGAAGGGCGCAGAGCGACTGCGGGCCAATGGCACGAGCTACGTGCTGAACAGCTACATCTTCGTGCCGCAGGTCGGGCCGTTCGGGGAGGTCGGCGAGAGCCTGAACAAGCTCCAGCGGATCCCGCATCCCGCGCACACAATTCTCGCCTTTAATATCTCGGACCAGCAGCCGCCCTCGGTGATGAACGACCACACGCACTCGGACTTGTGGCCGGGGAACTGGAACCGTGTGTGCGCCGATATCCAGCCCGACCGGCACCGCACGGGCGGGGCGGAGAAGGACCACACCGGCGGTGCTGCGAACTACCTGCACGCGGATGGGCACGTCGCGTCCATCGAAGCCGCATTCGTGAAAAAGCAGATCGAAGCCGGCATCCCTTTTGCCAAGCCACCGCTGACCCAGGCGGAAATCCAAAACCCATGAAGACCCTGCCCGCGATTCTCGCCTGCCTGCTCACCGCGCCATGCTGGTGCGCCGCCTACACCGTCGTCACCGACGAGCATGTGGATTTGCAAATTGACTACATCAGCGGCTCGCTGAGCGGCCGGATCAAAGCCGACAACACGGGCAGCGTGGCGCGTGGCAGCGGGCTGCTCTTCGATGGCCCAAATGGCACCACCGGCGTCGCGCGGCCCAGCAGCAGCACTTGGAATTTCCTCGGCGTGAGCGCGGGGCAGACCGTGTATGTGTGGCCGCAGTCCGGTTCTCCGGGGCGCATCTTCCTCGGCTGGGGATCGGATGGCGGCTCCATCCCCGGCGGCACCTTTGCCAGCTACTACGAGAGCGATGCGCGCGTGGATGACACCGCGCCGTGGACGAAGATCACCCTCGCCGCGATGCGCTACACCGCCGCGCCCGGCGAGAGCGGCACGCCGCAATTCTCCCTCTGGCAGACGGACACCTTCGGCGATGTGACGGTGTGGATGGCGACCTCCGACGGCGTGAGTGCGACCGACGCGACGTGGCTCATCGAGGGTGGCCACGCGCATTACAACTGGGGCTTCACCAAGCGCGGCCACTACGAGCTGGACTTCAAATTCTCCGGCTACCTCAGCAGCTCGAATACCTATATCGAGAGCGCCACGCAGACCTTCCACTTCGGCGTCGAATACCAGCCCGCCGCGCTGCCCGAGCCGTCGTCGGCGGCGCTCCTCGCGCTCTCGGGCCTCATCGCGCTTGGCCGACGCGGGCCGCGGGCGCGGACATGAAGGCAGCGGCCCATGCACCCGACTGCCGCCGCCCGCACACACGCGCGCCTACTCTTCCTTCCCGCAATCCGGGCACAAGCCCACCAGGACCACCTGCTGTTCCTCGACCTTGAATCGCGGCGCGATCCTCGGCGTGCCGGGATGCCCGTCGCACGGGACATCGAGCACCTTGTGGCAATTGCGGCAGAAAAAGTGGTGGTGATGCCCGCGCGCCAGCTCGAAATGCGGCACCGCGCCGGGGACGGTCACCTTGCTTACGAGCCCCTCCTTTTCAAAGGCCTCGAGCACCCGGTAGATGGTGACGATGGAGGTTTTCGGCAGCGTGCGGAGCGCCTTGGCGTGGATCTCCGGGCAGGTAACCGGCTGCGGAGCGCCTTCGAGAATCGCACGGATGGCGCGGCGCTGTCGGGTATCTCGAATGAGGGAAGGCATGTGGGCCATCTATGAGCCCGCGAGCCTGTGCGCGCAACCCGGCATTCCAGCATCGTTGTGTAAAATGCCCTCCCCACCCGATATCCCCCATAAAGCCCACGACTACGCCGAGCACATCCACGAGCGGCTGTCGCGCCGGTTGACGTGCTCACCGGCGCAGGCACAGCGGCGATGGTGCTGCGTACCTTCACCGCACCTGGGCTGCCCGCAGGCGTGAGCGCCGCCCTGCCTGGCACGCTGAACTGCACCTTCGCGCCCATCGCCAAGATGGAGCTCGGCGCAGGCTACACCGAAACCATCGGCACCGACCTCGGCATCGTCGTCTCACAGGAAACGGAGAAAGCGGTGCCGAAATTCGCCACCACGTCGGAGCAGGGAGCGGACTGCCAATGCGTGAAGTCGATCTTCTACAAATGCACGCGCATGCGTGTGTATATCGAAAGTCGACACGGCGCCGGCGCGTGGGAATTCATCGGCATCGACACCGAGAGCCCCTACATGGACGAACGCCCATTGCTCCTCGCCAGCACTCCCGAGGTGCGCGAATACCGCATGAGGTTCTAGGACAAAGGCACGCCGAATGGCGACTGGACCGATGTGGTGAAGGTGACCGTGTCGCCGTAGAGGGGAGCGCCATGACTGGTGGCTGGTGAGTAGCGACTGCTCTCCAATCCTCGGCCAACGCCCACCAGTCACATTTTACCAGGTGCCCAGCTACGACAGCTTCTACGAAGTGCTGACGGGCATGGACCCCGATCCCATCGTCGCGCTGCTGCCGGATCGCGCCACGCAGCCCGGCCCGCACGGATGGATCGGAAAAACGGGCGCATCCTCGCACCGGCTCGCACTGCACTACGGCGCAGGCGCATTCGCCTGCACGCTGCTCGCGCTGCCCGCGTTTTTCCATGGCGCATGGCTGTGGTTCGGATGGCCCGCGATTGCGTGCGCGCTCACCGCGCTCGCATACGCCACGGCAAATCCACGCTGGCTGCAAAAATGTTCCGGCAGTCCCACGCCCGCCGCCGAGTGGATAATGCTGCCCGTCACGCTCATCGCGCGGCTGTGGCAGATGCGTTGGCTGCGACGCCAACCCGCGTGGCACGAAGCCGCGCCCGGCGTCTTCTTTGGCCGACACCTCACGGACTCGGAAGCACGCGCATTTCTCGCAACGCATCCAAACCTCGCCGTGATCGATCTCACCGCCGAGAGCAAGGAAGCCACGCCCTTCCGCGAACAAGCTCACTATTTTCCGCTCCCGATCCTCGACCTCACCGAACCCGACGCGACGACATGTATGAGGGCGTGCGAAATCATCCGCGAGCACCTCCCACGCGGCCCGGTCTTCATCCACTGCCTGCTCGGCCTCGGCCGCAGCGCGCACATCGCCGCCGCATGGCTCCTCGCCAGCGGGAAGTGCAAGGACGCGGGCGATGCGGTCGCCACACTCCGCGCGCTCGATTCGAGCGTGGTGTTGAATGCGGCGTCCTCGTGAAGGCGGATCACAGGCGTCCCGCCTGTGAAGGCAGGCAGTCCGTCCCGGCTGCCCGGACGCGCGCACAAGCAGGCGGGACGCCAGCTTGCCATCACAGCCGGGACGGCTGTGTTCCGCGCGCACAGCGTTGCCACATTATCCAGCGTTTCCCTTCTCTTTTCTTCACATAAACTCGACCCGTTTCCTACACACGATCGAACGCAACCGATGATGCCCGCCATCACCCTCTCTTCGTCCGCAAAGTTCCGCGCAGCACCGTCCGTGCTCGTTGCGATCCTGGTGTCATTCTTCGTGCTCGTGCGCCCATCACATTCCGAGACGGGATTGAAAATCGAACTGATCTGCGAGCAGTCC
>Ga0208856_1000095_pt1 | contig 37954 bp, 28 predicted proteins | sample LakMenEpi13Jul12_FD_150690 | JGI IMG/M metagenome (GOLD analysis project Ga0208856, IMG submission 150690) | Freshwater microbial communities from Lake Mendota, WI - 13JUL2012 deep hole epilimnion (SPAdes) | ecosystem: Environmental > Aquatic > Freshwater > Lentic | place: Lake Mendota, Madison...
CTTCGTGTTGTCGAGGAACTGGTTGGCCTCCACGACCGTGCCGGTGAGATCGCCGGACGCCCGCAGGCCCTCGTTGTTGCTCCGCACCGTGTTGCCGTAGTTGACGGTGGGCAGCAGCTCGCCGAAGGGGTCCTCGCCGTAGCCGAACGTGAGCCCGCGGACGCTCGCGAGCGTCGCGCCCGTGAGGTTGTCTTCGATCAGGTTGCCCTGCACGACCGTGCCGTAGCAGTCGCCCGTGGCCCGGACGCCCTCGCCGTTGTCAAAGATGTGGTTGCCCACTTCGAGGTCCTCGCCCGGGAAATCGGGCGGGAACTCGCCCAAGTACGTTGGGCCGCCGACCTGCAGGCCGAGCGCGGAGGTGATCATCACGCCGATCGGGTTTTCGGAGATCTCGTTGTTTATGAGAGACGAGTCCTGCGTGTTGCCATAGGCGTACACGCCGGCCTTGCCGTTGCGGCGGATCGTATTCGCGTCTTCGGCGGTCAGGCCACCGACGTAGAGACGCTCGCCGTTGTCGATCTCAATGCCGTAGTTGACGTTCGAGTCGATCTCGTTGCCGCGCACTTCGGCTTGGGCGATCCCGGTGGCATATACGCCGGCGTTGCCGTTCAGGTTGATGAAGTTGATGTCGCTCTGGAATTCACCGCCGACCACGAGAGTGCGCATGCTATCGAGCGCCACGCCGTTGTCGCTGTTCAACTCGATCGTGTTGCCAGCGATGCGGGCATCAGGAGTGTACTCGCCGTCCCGGTCGTTGCCGTCGAAGTTGCCGTTGCGGACGTCGATGCCGTCGTCGCCGTTGTTGCGGATGATGTTCCCGAGCACCTCGAAGTGGTGGTCGTAGTCACGGAACGGATTCGGGGGACGGTTGCCGTCGATGTGGATGCCGTCCTCGCCGTTCTCGTAGATCTCGTTGCCCTCGATCACGCCGTTCGTTTCGTAGAAGGAGACGCCGTCGCCATCGTTGCCGGCGACGATGTTGAAGGTCACGAGCGCGTCGGCGCTGCGATCGAATCTGATGCCGTCATCGAGATTCCCCTCCACGAGGTTGTCGGTGATCTCGACGCGGTCGCTCGCGTACGCATTGATACCGTAGCGGCCGTTGTCGTGGATCGAGTTGCCCTGGATGAGGACATCCTCGCTCGAATACACGTAGACCCCGTCGCTGCCGTTGTCTGCGATCTCGTTGTCGATGACCGTGACAAACTGGCTGTAAATGTAGCCGACGCCATTGCCGACATTGCGGGCGACGTAGTTGCCGAGGCCGTCCTCGCCGATGTCGACGTTGAGGCTGCTGTCGATCAAGATGCCGTCTCTGCCGTTGGCGGCCACGTAATTCGCCTGGATGGCGATGCCGTTGCCGTCGATCACCCGGATACCGTTGGCGAGGTTGCCGAAGTCGTTCGGAGAATCCTCGCCGACCGGGTCGCGGCCGACGAAGTTGCCGGCGATCAGGGCACCGGAGAGGTCGCCGAAGCTGGCGGCACGCGTGCTCGCGAGACGGATGCCGTCAACCTCGTTGCCGACGACGACGTTGCCAAGAATCTCGATTCCCTCGACACGGCCGACGCTATCGATCACCGACACCGTGCCACTGCCTTCGTTGGTGACGTAGGTGGAGCCGCCATCAGAACTGACCGCCACCGCTCCCGGCGCAGACCCGACGGTGATCGTGAAGATCACCGTGCTGCTCGCGGTGTCGACGACTGACACCGTGCCGTTATTTTTGTTGGTGACGTAGGCGCGGGTGCCATCCGGGCTGAACGCGACCCCGACCGGGGCACTGAAGCCGGCGATGGTGCCGGTCACGAGGTTGTTCGCGGTGTTGATGACCGACACCGTGCCGTCGTCTTTGTTGGTGACGTAGACGCGGGTGCCATCGGGGCTGACCGCCACTGCCACCGGCGCGTTGCCGACCGAAATGGTACCTATTTCGGTGTTGTAGGTCCCACTCGTCGGATCGGTGTCGATCACCGACACGAAAGCCCGGCCGGCGTCGTTCGGCACATAGGCGCGGGTGCCATCCGGTGTGATCGCCACCGCTGCCGCCGCGCCGCCGACCGAGATGGTCGCGATGACGGTGTTGTAGGTGCCAGTGTTGGCCGGGTTGGTATCGATCACCGACACCGTACCGGCGCTCCCATTGCTGACATAGCCGCGGGCACCGTCGGGAGTGAACGCCACCGCGTTCGGATTGGAGCCCACGGAGACGGTGGCGACCACCGTGTTGTACGTGCCGGTGTTGGCCGGGTTGGCATCGATCACCGACACCGAGCCGCCGAACTCATTGGCGACGTACACGCGGGAACCGTCCGGTGTGAACGCCACTCCGATCGGGGCGTCGCCCACGTTGATCGTGGCGACCACCAGCCCAGTGGCGGCGTCGATCACCGACACCGTGTCTCCGCCATAGTTGCTCGCGTACACGCGGGTGCCGTCCGGGCTGACCGCCACCCCACGCGGGCTTGTGCCAACGGCGATGGTCGCAGTCACGGTGGGGGTGGCGGTGGCGGCGGGGTTCGCGGTCGCGAGCACGCTGATGCCGCTGCCGGAGAGCGAATCTTCGCCGTTGCCGAGAATGTAGTTGCCGAGTGTCACGGCGTAGGGTGAGCCGGGCACCCCGGGGTCGTTGCTGAAGGTGAGTGTCGTCAGGTCGGTGCCCTCGTCATACGACACCGACACCACGGTGCGGGTGATCAGAGTGGCGGTCGAGACATCGGTCGGGTCGACCGCGTAGGCGAGGCCGATTTGCTGGCCGGGCAGGATGGCGGCCCGCGCGTCGCCGTCGATCACGACCGTCGTGGCCGTCACGTCGGCGATCGGCAGCACGTCGCCGATCTGCACGGGGTTCCCGCCGGTCGAGGAGTCTTCGACATAGATGCCGTGGTTGGCGTTCTGGATGATGTTGTTCGAGAACACGGCCGTGCCGTGGGAGCCGTTGACGATGTCGATGCCGTTGCCCGCGTCCTCGCCGTTGAACCCGACGAAGTTGTTGATGATCCGGATGTTTTCGCTGCCGTCGATCCGGATGCCGCCAATTGCGGCCGGAGCCTTCGTGAGACTGGCTCCGTTGTTGGCGACGTAATTGTCGAAAATGAGGATCGAATCCTCGCCCGTGTCGAGCGTCACACCCTGCACGCGCACGCCGTAGGCCGCGTTGTATTCGATGTCGTTGGCGATGATCTCGGTGCCGGCGTAGCTATAGAAGCCGTCTTCGCCGTCGATCGTGATCCCGTCGTAGGAGTTGCCCAGGCCGAGGAAGGGACCGGGGCCGTCCTCCCCGATCGTATTCTCGATGATCAGGTATTCGCCGCCGCCTTCGAGGAAGATGCCAGAGCCGGCGCCCAGCCCATCCATGCCATTGGCGGAAATCGTGTTGTTCCTGATCTCCACGCCCGTGCTCGACCAGCCGTAGATGCCGTCTTCGCCATTGAGGCCGATGGCGTTGCCCTTCGTGCCGCCAATCAGCAGCACGTCCTCACCGTCGAGGTTGCCGGCGACGTTGTCGATGTAGACCCCGAGGTCGTTCTCAGCAATCACGTTACCGTCGATCACCGTGCCGGAGAGATCAGCCTCACCAGGGACGCCGCCACCCAACCAGATACCGATCGCGTTGCCCGTGATTGCAAAGCCGCTGACGGTGGAGTTGGTGGACGCCCCCTCGAACGAGATGCCGGCACCTCCACCCGCAGACGTGAAGCCGCTGATCTTCCCACCGCTCGAGAGGTCGACGTCATTCACGCCGTCACCGATCGTGAACCCGTTCACGAAGGAGTTAAGCGACGTGCCGTCAAGATACGTCTGGCCCGTGACTGCGAGCGACTTGGCCGAGTTGACCACGACGCCGAGCAGGGCAGAGTCTTCCCCCGTGTCGCCGATACCACCCGCGAACGTGATCACACCCGTGCCGGCGGCAAGCGTCAGCGTGCCGCTGTCTTCGCCGCCCAGGACGTCGTCGAGGAACTCGATGTCGCCGGCGCCAGCGCCGGTGCTGATGTCGACGTCCGTGCCGCCGAACACGATTATGCCGTTGCCACCCGTCTTGCCCAGGCCGATGCCGAGCTTGTCCGTGGAGATGAAGAGCGGATCGCCGAGACTCACGTCGGAGAATTCGATCGTCGGCGAGTTGATCGCAATCCCAAACCCGCTGAAGGCAGAGGTCGAGGTCACCTGGATATCGTCCGCGATCCGCGTCTTCTCGATTTGCTGCGTCACGCTCAACGACGCCGCGATCGCGCCGCCGTTGCGAACCTCGAAGGTCTGGTTCGCACCGAGGCCGCCCTTCGAGTCGATGACCGAAATCGACTTGACGGTTGAGGCAAGGAATTCATCGACCTTCGTCGCGTCGTCGTAGACCTCGTACTTGCTCGTGCCGGTGTTGAGAACGAGGCCAGCGATATCGTTGTCGGCCGTGAGGTTGATGTCGAGTTCACCCGAGATCGCGTTGAAGTTCGTCGTCACGGCGAGCATCTTGCGCGGGTCGAGCGGCTCACCGCCGGCAAGCGAGATCGCATGCGCGGCGCCGCGGGACTTGAGCGTGCGGCTGCTCTGAGTGCGGCGGTACGTCGCCTTGCGGCCGGTCATTCCGAGAGAGCCGAGCCAAGAAGAAAGATCGCGACGCATCAGAGTGCTCCTGAAAACGAACGGACGGAAAGATTCGATGATTTGTGTAGGCAGGACGGCCGCTACGGAGCCTTCCTGCAGATCGGCGGAGTCTAGGGGCGGGCAGGGGCGGGTGTCAATGAACGGTCGAACTGCGGGTTTCGACCGGTATTCGCCGCATGGACGCTAGGGATCGGCTATGGTTTTGAGAATGGCGAACAGGGCGAACAGGGCGATCACGTTCGAGGGGCGGTTCACAGTCGTGCCGGGCAGTCTCCCCGGTATCGGTTGCCCAAGCCTGCACGCTTTCGTCTGGATTGCTGGCGACGCGAAGCAGAATCAGGATGGGCTAGAACGCGTCGATGCGGTGATCAGGGACCTCCTGCCCGCTCCGCCGCAGCCAGCCCAAGGCTCGCAGTCGCCGCAGCTTCCGGCAGCGCTGCTCGCCTGGAACCGCCTCGTGCAGGAGGCGGCCGGCTGGCCGACGTCGATCGAAGGGATTGTCGAACCGGGCGTGGCACGTGAGCAGTCGGAGCGGTTTGGCATCGCGGTGCCGTTCCTCGAGGGCTGCGTTGAGGAAGCGGCACACGCGTTGACCTGGGTGATCGACGTGGCGAACGCCGGGCTGTGCGGCACCGAGGCGGCCGGCGTGGAAGCCCGGCTCGGCCCGCTGCTCGAACGACTTCGCCGCGTGGGCCCCCAGGGGATGAACACGAGCCGGTTCCTGGCGGCGGCGGCGCGGATGGGCATTCCGACGCGGCGGGTCGTCGGCAATGTCTATCAATTCGGCCACGGGGCGGAGGCCCGGTGGCTCGACAGTTCGTACACCGACCAGTCGGCCTGCATCGCCTCGTCGCTCGCCCGCAACAAGTTCGACGCCGCCATCGTGCTGCGGCGGGCCGGCGTGCCCGTGCCCCGGCATGAAGCGGCCGCCACGCCAGAGGCGGCCGTGGCGGCGGCCGAGCGGATCGGCTTTCCGGTGGTCGTGAAGCCGATCGATCGCGACGGCGGCAAGGGAGTGGCGGTGGAATTGGAGCGGGCCGACGCGGTGCAGGCCGCGGCCGAGGCCGCGCTGCGGCTCTCGAATACGGTGCTCGTGGAGCAGTTCATCCCCGGCAACGACTACCGCCTGCAGGTGCACCGCGGCGAGGTGATCTGGGCCTCGCATCGCGTGCCGGGGAGCGTGATCGGCGACGGCGTGCAGTCCGTATCGGCCCTGCTCGCGGCCCTCAACTCCGATCCGCTCCGCGGCGCGCCGGGGTCCGCGGCGCTCCTGAAAAAAATTCCGCTCGACGACGAGGCGCGAGACCTGCTCACGCGGCAGGGGCTCGCTCCCGACGCCGTGCCGGAGGCGGGCCGGTTCGTGCGGCTGCGCCGCGCGGCCAACGTGGCCAGTGGCGGGCGGGCCGTCGGCGTGCTCGAACAGGTGCACCCCGACAACCTCGCGCTCGCGGCCCGTGCCGCCGAGGCGCTCCGGCTCGACCTCGCCGGCGTCGACCTCTTGATCCCCGACATCTCACGATCGTGGCTCGAAGGCGGAGCGGCAGTGTGCGAAGTGAACGCCCAGCCGCAGCTCTGGCCGACGCTCCCCGAAAAAATCCTGGGCCGGCTCGTGCGCGGCGACGGGCGGATTCCGGTGGTGATGGTCATGGGCGGGGCGGATCTCGCGGCGTGGCATGCAGCCTTGAACCGGCGGGCGGCAGCCAGCGGTCGGGCGGTGGGCTGGGCGGCCCGTGCACACGCGACCCTCGCGAGCGAAACGATCGTCCGCGGCCCGACGAGCCTGCTCGCGGCCGGCGAGGCGTTGCTCTTCGACCGCCGCACGCAGGCCCTCGTGGTCGCCGTCGAGGACGAGCAGATCCTGCGCACCGGCATGCCCTGCGACCGCTGCGACCTGCTCGTGCTCGGAGGCGGACCGGCCGACGAAGCGGAGTGGCCGCGGTGGCGCGGCGTCGCCCAATTTCTTGCGCGGGCCTGCGCGGGCCGCATCGTGGCGGCGGCCGACGAACCCTGCTGGCAGCCGCTCGTGGCCGCTTTGCCGGGGCGGCCGGCCGAGCCGCTTGCCCGCGAGGAAATCGAGCGGATCATGATGGCCACGCTCCTGGTCGATCGCACCACGGCGTCGCTTCCAGGGTCGTTCTGATGCCGCCTTCGCAACCCGCCCCCTCGGCACGCCTCGGCCCCGACGAGATCGCGGCCTTCTTGTCGCCCTATCTCGCGGAGGGTCGGCGGCAGGAAGTGTGGCGGATCGAGGAAGTGACGATCGCGGGCCGGCAGCTCGACGCCCGCGTGAGCATGACGCAGACCTACGTCTCGGCCACCGACCCGCGGGGTTTTCACCTCACGGCGTTTGCGACACTCGAATTCGTGTCGCAGCTGGTGATCATCTACGGCCACGTGTGGGCGGGGCTCGACCGCAAGACTCGCGAGGGATGGCTGCTCGAAGCCTCGATCCGCACCGAGAAGGCGATCCGCGATCCGGAGCGGATCGATGTCAGCATCGTCACGCCGTCGGTTCGCCGGGTGCGCGAGAATGTCATCGGCGTGTCGGACTTCACCGTGCGCGACCGTTTGGGCGGTGAGTTTTCGGGCCGACTGAAGTCGTTTCTCGCGTGAGCCGCGCTCTACGTCTTCGGCTCACCGCAGCCGGACGGGCAGCCGTTCGAGCGAGCGAAAGAACGAGTCGCGCCGCCAGCGCGGAGGCTCGTCGGTGAATGTCATACGCGGAAAGGCATCGAGCATGAGCGGCAGGGCGATGCAGGCTTCGAGGCGGGCCAATCCCTTGCCGAGGCAGGCATGGGCACCGACGCCGAAGGCGAGGTGGGGATTTGGGTTTCGCGTGATGTCGAACCGCTCGGGAACGGCGAATACCGACTCGTCGCGATTGGCCGCACCGATCACGATCCCCACCTGATCGCCCGGCGACAGTTCGTGGCCGCCGATCCGCACCGGGGCGGTGACGAGGCGAAACGTCGTCCGCTGCTCCGGGCTCTCGAACCGCAGCATCTCCTCGACGGCTGAAGAAACTGCGGCCGGAGCGGTTTCGAGGTGAGCCCGTTGATCGGGGTGCGAGAGCAAAAGTGCCAGGCCGCTGGCGAGCAGGCTGATCGTGGTCTCATGGCCGGCGAAGGCGAGCAGGCCCAGCGTGGCGACGAGCTCGGCGTGGGTCAGCGCGCCCTCGTCGCGAAAGGCCACCAGCCGCCGAACGGGCGTGTCGGGGGCGAGATCGCCCGCGCGGGCGATCCGGTCTTCGAGATAATCGCGAAACCGGGCCGCGCCCAGCGTGCGGGCGGCCTGGTTTTCAGGCTCGGCGACGAGCAGCGAATCGAAACCGCAGGAAAACAGCAGCGAGCACGAGCGGATCGTGGGCAGATCGTCGTCGGGCAGGCCGAGGAACCGGGCGATCACGAACTGCGGCAGCGGCGCGGCGAAATCCGCGACGAGGTCGCACGTGTCGCGGCCGGCAAGCCGCGCGATGAGCGCCTCCGCACACTCGCGCACGATCGGAGCGAACCCGCCCACCGCAGCATCGGTAAACCAGGGTGCGACGAGCCGCCGCAGCCGGGCGTGGTCGCCGCCGTCGCGGAGCAGCATGTGACCGTCGTCCCACGTGCGCTGGCTCGGCGTTCGCACGAGGGCAATGTCCTTCGTGAAATGTGCCCGATCGTGAAAGATGTCGAGGGCGTCGGCGTAGCGGGAGAAGAGCCACACGCCTGACGACCGTGACTCGGAGTGGGCGTGCGGCAGCCAGGCCGGACGGCCGGCGTCGCGCAGGGCCCGGTAGGCAGGATACGGATCGCGAAAGAACGCCTCACGCCACTCGGGCGACGCAGGCTCGAAGCCGGGGATCGGGGTGGTGTCGGCCATGCTCACGCCCCTGTGCGAATGGAGAGCGGCAAGGCGGCGAGGGTGCGCACGACCGAGTTGGCCTGCCAGCACGGCTTGGCCGCGAGCGTGAATCGGCCGAGGTGCGCCGCGAGCCGGGCAAACACCGCATGCGCCTCGGCCCGCGCGAGCTGTGCGCCCAGGCAGCGGTGCAGGCCCGCGCCGAAGGCCAGATGAGGGTTTGGCGCGCGGGCCACGTCGAACCGATCGGGATCGGGAAACCGGTCAGGATCCCGATTGGCCGCGCCGAGGATCACCGCCACCTGATCGCCCGGCTCGAAGCGGTGGCCGCCGACGGTGCACGGCTCCGTGAACCCGCGAAAGCTCGTCCGCTGAAACGGGCTCTCGTAGCGCAGCATCTCTTCGATGGCGCCCGGCACGAGGCCGGGATCGGCGGTCAGCCGGGCCGCCTCGGCCGGGAAACGCAGAAGGGTGAGCAGGCCGTTGCCGAGCAGGCTCACGGTGCTTTCGAACCCCGTGATCAGCAGGAACACGCACATCGTGTGGAGTTCACCCGCGTCGAGCGTGCCACGCTCGTCGTGTGCGATCACGAGCGACGACAGCAGATCATCGGCGGGGGCCCGGCGGCGGCGGTCGAGCTGGTCGGCGAAGTAGCTGCCCAGATCACGGGCGGCCGCCTGCTGCGCGGCGTACACCGCGGTCGTTTTTTGAAGTGTGTCGGTGCCGCGGGCGATCGTCGTCGTCAACCGCCGAAGGTGATCGGCGTCGTCGGGGGGCACGCCGAGCACTCGCGAAATCACCCGCATTGGGACCGCCGTGGCGAAGTCGGCGATGAAGTCGCAGCTTGGACGACGCAGAAGGCTCGCGAGCAGGTCGTCGACGAGGTCGGCGATCTCCGGCGCGAGAGCCTCGATCGCCCGCGGGGAAAAAAAGTCGCGCACCACGTGCCGCAGCCGCGTGTGCGCGGGGGGGTCGGCGTGGAGCATCGTGCCGTCGAGGAGGCCGGGGCGGCGGTCGGCCGCGGGGGCGACGCGGGCGGGATCTTTCGTGATCCCGTGCGTGGCCTCGAGGATCTCGAGGGCGTCGTCGTAGCGGCTTACGAGCCAGACCGCGGGAATGCCCGTTTCGTCGGATTTTTCCAGCAGCGCGGGGCCGGGGGTGGCGAGCAGGTGTCGGTAATACGGGTATGGATCGGCGACGAATCCTTCCGGCGGATCGAAACGGTGTAAAACCATGATCACCATGTTGTACAACGAAGGATATCTCGCCGGCGGACGCGGCTTCGGACCGGTGTTTTTCCGCTCCTGGACGCCGCCGGCCCGCACCGCCTCGGCCCTCTACCTCCACGGCGTGGGCGGCAATTCGGCCGACTGCCGCCGCCTGGCCGAGCGGCTGCTCGGGATCGGCTGCGGCACGATCTCGGTCGACATGCCGGGCAACGGCTTTTCGCCGGCGGGATCGCTGCCTCGCGGCGAGCGGCTTATCGCCCAGATGCGGTTCGTCCGTGGGCTGCTCCCCGATCCACGGCAGGAGCGTGCCGCGATCGTCTGCGACTCTGGCGGTGCCCTCCTCGGCCTCTCGCTTCTCCACGCGATGCGAAACGACCCGGCATGCGCCGCGATCCCGGTCGTCTTCTCGGAGGGTGTGTTCGGCCACGATGCTTCGACCCATCGATTCATCGAATCGTGCCTCTCCTTCTACGGCCGCTCCTACCCGTCGCTCGAGGCCGCGATCGCCGGCTGGAATGGCTGCGAGCTCGGCAAGGTCGCGTTCGACAGCGATGCCGACCGGCGCGAGTTCGTGGCCGGCCTGCTCCATGCCGACGGCCGGTCGCTCGTTGCCAAGGGTGACGTCTCCCGGCAGCGCGAGCTGGCCCGCTCGAAGGACTTCGAGATGCTGCCCGGCAAGCCGCCGCTGCCAAACCCAGCCCTGTTCCTCTGGTCGGAGGGCGGCAGGCTGGCGGGCAAATACGCAGAGGCCGCGCGGCGGGTGTTTCCGCGGTCGATCGTCCACATGGCCCGTGGGGCGGGGCACCCGTTGCCGATCGTGCGCGAGGCCGAACTGCAGGCCGTCGAGTCGTTTCTCGCCGGTCACGTGCGCGGGTCGGCAATCGTCTGAACACGCTGAAGGTGGAGGGTCGATGCCGCTGGTCATTCCCAATCTCCTCCTACCGGCCGAGTTGGAACGCATCCGCTCCCGCCTGGCCAGCACTTCGTTCACCGACGGCGGCCACACGGCCGGCCCACAGGCCCGGCGCGTGAAGCACAACGAGCAGGTGCCGCGGGGCGACGCCGTCGAGCAGGAGCTCGCGCCGGTGGTGGAAGGGGCGCTCAAGCGCAGTCAGACGTTTCTCTCCGCCGTGCTCCCGCGACGGCTGACGACGCCGCTCTTCAGCCGCTATGTGCCCGGGATGGAGTATGGCAGCCACGTCGACAACGCGGTCATGTTTCTCGCGCAGCCCTTTCGCAGCGACGTGTCGGTGACGGTCTTTCTGTCGCGGCCCGACGAGTACGATGGCGGCGAACTCGTGATCGAGGACGGCCCGTTCGTGCAGCAGGTGAAGCTGCCGGCCGGCAGTGCCGTGGTCTACCCGTCGACGAGCGTCCATCGCGTGGGGACCGTCACGCGCGGCGCGCGGCTCGCCGCGGTGCTCTGGGCGCAGAGCCTCGTCCGGGACGCCGCCCGGCGGCAGATCCTCCACGACCTCGACCGGGTGACCCAGGTGCTCAGGCAGCGGGATCCCGACTCCGCCGAGCTGATGCTCGTGACCGCGAGCCATCACAACCTCGTCCGCATGTGGGCCGAGTGCTGACCGAGGTGACACCGCCATGTCGATGGTAGAGATGCTCAGGAAATCCGCCACGCTGAGGGGCATTCCCATGCGGCCCGTGGCTCCGGGTTCGTCGATCTGGCGGTTCGGGCAGGGGTCGGCTTCGCGACATCTCTATGCCGCGGCAACTGACCGCGACGGCCTCACCGGTACGATCCTCTCCCGCCACAAGGGCTGGGCGAACGCGCTCGTGGCCGGCCTGGGGTTTCCCGCGACCGTGCAGCGGGTGGTGCACAGCCGCGAGGAACTGGTGTCACAGGCCCGCGCGCTCGGATTCCCGGTCGCCGTCAAGCCGCTCTCGGCCGGCATGGGGATGGGCGTGTGCGCCGAAATCCGCACCGAGGCAGACCTGCTGCGGGCCCATGCCAACGCGGCCCCGCTGTCGCCGCAGGGCATGGTCGTGGAGCGTCACGTCGCGGGCCTCGACCACCGGCTCACGGTCTGCGGCGGCCGGCTCACCTGGGCGGTCATCCGGCACCGCGCCCGCGTCACGGGCGATGGCGTGCACGCCATCCGGGAATTGATCAGCCTCGAGAACGCGCGGCGGTCGGCTACATTTCACACCGAACGCTTGAAGCCGATCACGATCGATGACGAGCTCGTGATCCAGCTCCAGAACCAGGCGCTCACGCTCGAGTCGCGGCCCGCGGCCGGCGCCCCGGTCGCGCTGCGGTCGGTCGCCAACGTGGCCCGCGGCGGCACTGTCGAGGACTGCACCGCCCGCGTGCATCCAGCCGTGCGCGACATGGCCGAGGCGATCGCACGAGCCGCCCGGCTCGATGTGATCGGGGTCGACTTCATCACGCCCGACATCACGCGGTCGTGGCGCGATGTGCCCTGCGCGGTGATCGAGATCAACGCCACGCCGGCGATCTTCACCGACGCCCAGGCCGCGGTGATGGTCGAGGCGCTGTTTCCACCGGGGTCTGACGGCCGCATCCCGACTGTTTTGCTCGTCGACGTGGTTCCGGCCGCCGTCGACCTCGTGGCCGGGGCGCTCGCCGCCGGCGGCCGGCGTGTGGGCCGCACCGACACGGCCGACACGCAGCTCGGTGGCGCCGTGCGCTGCGAGCCTGGCATGGACATCGCTGCCAGGGTCGAAGCGCTCGTCGCCGATCCGGCCTGCCAGGCACTCGTGGTCGCCGTGCCTGCGGCCGAGGTGGTTCGGGGTGGACTGCCGCTCGACCGGTTCGACGTGGCGTTTGCCCCGGCGCGGCTGCCGCAGCCCGCCGAGTCTTTCATGTCGGGCGGCTGCCGCGAGGTGGTGCGGGCGACGCCAGAGGGTGCGATCGAAGCTGCTGTCGTCTCCGCGGCACTCGGCCGCATGCTCGGCCGGTACACTCCTCGCCGTCCACACCACGTATGAGGCGCATGGCGTGAGCCACCCGGACTTCGTTCATGAGCGTGCCGGCATCGACGGCGTGATTCGCGCGCAGGCGCTGGCGACGCCCTACGCGCCGGCCGTCGTGACGGAGCGATCCAGCCTCACCTATGCCGCGCTCGTGGCGGCGGTCGATCGGCTCGATGCGCTCACGGCGTCGCTGCCTGTCGTGCGGCAGGCCGGCTGCCTCGGGCTGTCGTTCACGAACCCGGTCAACCATCTCGTGGCGACGCTCTTCGTGCTGCGGCTGGGCAAGACCCAGATCACCGTGCCGCCACAGGTTCCCGAGCAGTGGGGCGAGTTGCTCGCCGCCTCCGGTGTGCAGTGCATCCTGTGCGACCACCGGAATCCTCTGCCGCTCGACCTGCCGCGGGCCGTGATCGATCCGCAATCGCTCTATCGCAACGCGGTGTGGCCGCCTGCCGCCGCCCGCGACATCGACGCCGCGGCGCCGGCCTTGCGCGTGGCCGGCTCGGGCACCACGCGTCGGCCACGGCTGATCGAGTATGACCACGCCGGCCTCCTCGCCTGCATCCGGCGTGATCAGCGGTTTCGCCCGATCGGCCCCGGAGCGAGGCATCTGTCGGTGACCAACATCGGCTTCTACACGGCCAAGCGCCGCGCCCTCGGCTGCCTCGTGGCGGGCGGCACGATCGTGCTTCGCGAGCAGCTCATGAACACAGTCGACCTCTGCGATCGCGCGGCGGTCGATCACCTCTCGGTCGTCGTGATGCAGGCCGAAGACATGGTGGCGAGCCTGCCGCCCGAGCCATCCGCGCCCAGGCTGCCGCGGCTCGTCTCGCTCGTGATCGGCAGTGCCCCGGTGAGCGAAGCCCTGCGCCGCGTGCTCGCCGCCCGGGTCACGCCGCATGTCTGGGTGACCTACGGTAGCAACGAGTTCGGCGAGGCGACGTGTGCGCCGCCAGACGTGTGGATGCAGCATCCGGGGAGCGTGGGCCGGCCGCTGGAGGGCGTGGACGTGAGCATCGTCGACGCGGCCGGCGCGCCGCTACCCGCCGGCCAGACGGGCCGCGTACGGCTGCGCGGGGAGGGCGTATTTACACGGTATGTCGGCGATCCGGAGGCCACGCGAGCCGCGATCGTCGACGGCTGGTACTTCCCCGGCGACCTCGGCACCCTCACGCCCGACGGCGTGCTCGTGTTTCAGGGCCGCGCCGACGATCTCATGATCTTCGACGGCATCAACATCTATCCACGGGAGATCGAGGCGGTGCTCGAGATGCATCCGGCGGTGCGCGAGGCGGCCGCGTTTCCAGTGCCGTCGCAGCGGCACACACAGATTCCGGTGGCAGCGGTGGTCGTCTCGGCGCCAGTCAGCGACGCCGATCTCGTCGCCTGGTGCCGCCGTCAGATGGGCGCGCGGGCGCCGCATGCCGTCGTCGTGCGCGAGAGTCTGCCCCGCAACGAAGCGGGCAAGGTGCTCAAGCGGGAGCTCGCGGTCAGCTTCCCGGCGCAGCGTCAGTAGCGCGGGATCAGCAGGCCGCCGTCGAGGTGGAGCACCTCGCCCGTGGCGAAGGGCATCGTCCCGCCGGCGAGGCTGGCCACCGGGCCCGCCACGTCGGCCGGCTCGCCCCAGCGGTTGATCGGGCTGAAGCCGGCCTCGATCAGCGTGTCGTAGCGGGCCTGGGCCACGAGGCTCATCGACGTGCGGATCAGGCCCGGGCGGATCTCGTAGACGTTGATGCCGCTGCCCGCGAGCCGCACGGCGAACAACTTCGTGAGCATCGAGAGGCCGGCCTTGGCGATGCAGTATTCGCCCCGCTCCGAGGCGGCGGCCTCGGCGTTCGAAGAAGAGATCGTGATGATCGAGCGGAAGCGATCGGTCGGCTGTGCGACCATCCGCCGGGCTACCTGCTGCGTGAGGAAGAAGGTGCCGCGCAGGTTGACGGCGATCTGCTCGTCGAAGCTCTCGGGCCCCACGTCGAGGAGGTCGCCCCGCCGCCGCACCGAGATGCCAGCGTTGTTGACGAGGCAGTCGATGCCGCCGAATCTGCCCCACAGGTCGGCGAGGATGCGGTCGAACTCGTCGATGCGGCTGATGTCGAAAGGGCAGGCCGCCACGGCCGCCCCCGTGTCGGCGACGAGCTGTTGGGTATGCTTGAGTTCGTCCGACTCGTGCCGGCCGTTGATGAGCAGGTTGAAGCCCTGCCGGGCCAGGTGGATCGCGATCTCGCGGCCGATGCCGCGGCTCGATCCGGTCACCAGCGCCGTCGGTTTCCCTGGTGGATTCATCGCATGCCTCCGTCCACTGTTTCAAGCATTCCGGGCGTGCGGGTACCGAGCACGCCGAGCGTGACGCTCCAGTCGCACGTGCGCCTGCCGATCACGGCCGACCTCGCACTCCTCGACGAGTGGCTCACGGCCGGCCTCGAGGTGCCCATCGAGCCGCTGGCCGAGGTGCCGCAGGGAGTCGATCCCCATGCCGCAGCGGTGCTGTGGCGCGGGCTGTTGCTCGCGCGAGAGTTTCTGCAGCTGGCAAAAATACCGGCCTTCGACCCGCCGCAGATCCTCGGCCTCGAGCCACAGCCGAGCGTCGACGGTGTGTGGAAGGTGACGGTGTCACTGCCGCGTGTCGACCAGATCCTCAACAACGCCTATGCCCTCGCCTTCAACGCCGGTGTCGATGTCTGCTTGCAGGTCTGCAGGCTGCCACGGACTTCCGAATCAGCGGCTCAAGTCTACACCGCGATCGTGCAGAAGGTGATCGACCCGTTGCGCCGGATGGTGGTGGCGGGCGAATCGGGCATGCACGTGTTGCGCGAGGCCCGACGCCTCGACATCCCCTTCTTCCATCTCGGCAGCGACGTTTTTCAGCTCGGGTGGGGCCGCCGCCGCCGGCTGATCGACCGCAGTTCGCTCGTGGGGGATTCGGCGCTGGGGTCGCGGCTGGTGCGCAACAAATACCTGGCAGCCTCGTTCGTGCGGCAGGCCGGGCTGCCGGCTCCGGAGCACGAGCTCGTGGGGCGAATCGAAGAGGCCCGGCCAGCTGCGGCCCGCATCGGATATCCGGTGGTCGTGAAGCCCAGCGACCGCGAGCGCGGCGAGGGCGTGACGACGGGCGTGCAGAGCGACGCCGCGCTCGCGGCCGCGCTCACGGTGGCGCTCCAGGCGACGCCGAGCCGCCAGGCGCTCGTCGAGCGGCAGGTGCCGGGCGTATGCCACCGGCTGTTCATGGCCCGCGGCCGGCTGCTCTACGCCGTCAAGCGGCTGCCGCATTCGATCGCGGGGGATGGCCGACGCACGATTGCCCAGCTCGTGGTGGCTGCGAACGCCCGGGAGGCCGCCCGGCCGCCGTGGCGGCGTGAAAAGCACTACCCGCTCGATTCGCTCGCCCTTCAGGTGCTGGCAGCCAGGGGCTTGGGTCCGTCGTCGGTGCCGGCGGCCGGCGCATTCGTGCCATTGCGGCCGATCGAAACGACGGCCTGGGGCGGACACGACGAGGAGGTCACGGCGACGATCCATCCCGAGAACGTGCGCGTCGCCCGCCGGGCCGCCGAGATCTTCGCGCTCGACGTGGCCGGCGTCGACATCATCTCGCCCGACATCACCCGGCCGTGGCACGAGAACGGCGCGATCATCAACGAGGTGAATTTCGCGCCGTTGCTCGGGGGGCACGATATTTCACGGAGCCATATTGCGCGCTACCTTCGCGATCTCGTCGAGGAAGACGGCCGCATTCCGGTCGAGGTGTTCGTGGGTGGCGCGGAGGCGTTCGCCGCGGCTCGCAGCCGCCATGCCGACCTGGTGGCCGCGGGCACAGCCGCGTTTCTCACGAGTCATGATGAGACCGTCGATGCGGCCGGCCGGTCGCTCCCGCTCGCAGTCCACGGCCTCGGCCGCCGCTGCCGGGCCCTGTTTCTCGATCAGGCCGTCGGTGCGATCGTGCTCGTGGCGCAGACCGACGAGCTCGAGCGGAGCGGCCTGCCCTTCGACCGGATCACCGCCCTGCATGTCGTCGATCGCCAGCTCGTGCGGCATGACCAGCCGGGGGCTGTGGCTGCCGACGGCGACACGGCGGGCGTGATCGAGCGGCTGCGCGCGTGCCTCGTCGATGCCGACGCGTCAGGCGACCCGGCGAAACGGTAGTGTCGAGATGGGCTCGGGATGCGCCGCGAGCGCCTCGCGGGCGATCTCGACGATGTAGCGGCCGTAGTCGCTCTTCATGCGACTGCCCGTTTCGACGAGTTCTTCCGGCGAGAGATAGCCCATGTGCAGGGCGATCTCTTCGAGGCAGGCGATCTTCAGTCCCTGGCGGTCTTGGAGGGTCTGCACGAAGGCCGTGGCTTGGAGGAGCGAATCGGGCGTGCCGGTGTCGAGCCAGGCGAATCCGCGGCCGAGCCGTTCGACGTGCAGAGCGTCATGTTCGAGATACACGCGGTTGAGGTCGGTGATCTCGTACTCGCCACGCGGGCTCGGCTGCAGCGCGGCAGCGATATCGCAGACGTGCTCGTCGTAAAAATAGAGCCCCGGCACGGCGTAGTGCGATTTCGGGGCATGGGGCTTCTCCTCGAGCGAGAGGGCGCGGCCGTCGGCGTCGAATTCGACGACGCCGAAACGCTCCGGATCGCGCACGGGATAGGCGAACACGGTGGCTCCGTGCGGCCGGGCCGCGGCCCGCTTGAGAACGGCCGGAAAACCCTGGCCATAAAACACGTTGTCTCCGAGCACGAGCGCCGCGCGGGCGCCGCCGAGAAAGCGGCGGCCGATCACGAAGGCCTGGGCGAGGCCATCGGGGCTCGGCTGCTCGGCATACGAGAGCGAAATACCAAACCGGGAGCCGTCGCCCAGGAGCCGCTCGAAATGGGGCAGGTCGTGAGGCGTGGAGATCACGAGGATCTCGCGGAGGCCCGCGAGCATGAGCGTCGACAGCGGGTAGTAGATCATCGGCTTGTCGTAGACCGGCAAGAGCTGCTTCGAGACGGCCAGCGTCATCGGATGCAGCCGTGTGCCGGAGCCGCCAGCGAGCACGATGCCCTTCGTGGTCGGTTGCGCCATGCGTCGTCCTCTAGGAATGGCCAGGTGGGTCGAGGCGATAGGGCGAGTCTGGCGCATGTTCGTGACGGATCTCGTCGACTGGCTCCTTCTTGTGCCTGCCCGCGTAGAGGCGGTTGGGGGCGTTGAACACCCAGCCGGGTACGTCGCTCACGTTGCGGTAGGCATGCACCACCCCGGGAGGAATCGACACGGCACATGGGTTCGAGGATCCGCAGATCGTGCGCGTGTGCATGCCGATGGTCGGTGAACCGGGGCGGGCGTCCCAGAGCAAGAGTTCGAAATCACCCGGGCCGATGAAGGCGAAGTAGTCGGTCTGGTCGGCGTGCTCGTGGGGGCCGCGGGCCACGCCCGGATCTGTCTGGCTCACATAGGCCATCACGGGATGGACCGCGTCGGCCAGTTCGTCTTCGCGATAGAGTTCGACGAGCCAGCCGCGGCTGTCGGTGTGCCTCGTGAGCGGCTTGAAGACGATGTCGGCGATCGTGGCGGCGGCGGAGGGGGCGGAAGGCATGCCAGACTCGTTTCCCGAGGGTGCAGCGGGGGTATAAAGTCGACCAAGCCCTGCCTGCCAGATGGTTTTCAGATTCTTTTTCCCCGCGCTCCCCACCGGCTGGATCCTGGGAGGGATGGGGTGGCGGGGTAAGGCCGTTTCCCTGGCCGGCCGGAGCAGGACAGACTATTACTATGGAGACGGCATTGGTGATAGATATCGATCCCGGCGGGCTTTCGAGGTGTTCGGCATGATCAGCACCATTCCTGCCACGGCCGACGTGGTCGTGATCGGCGGTGGGCCGGCGGGGGCGACCACGGCCACGCTCGTGGCCCAGAAGGGGCACCGTGTCACGCTCTTCGAGCGGGAGCGGTTTCCGCGGTTCCACGTGGGCGAGTCGCTCATTCCCGAGACGTTCTGGGTGCTCGAGCGATTGGGGATGCTCGACGCGATGCGGTCGAGCCGATTCGTCGAGAAGCATTCGGTGCAGTTCGTGAACGAAAAGGGCGTGCTCTCGGAGCCCTTTTACTTCGCCGACCACAAGCCGCAGGAAAGCTCGCGCACTTGGCAGGTGGTGCGGAGTGAGTTCGACGATCTGATGCTGCGCAATGCCGCGCGACAGGGCGTGGACGTGCATGAGGCCACCCGGGTGCTCGAGGTGCTCTTCGACGGCGAGCGGGCGACCGGCGTGCGGGTGCAGAGCGAGGGCGGCGAGGCGCGCACCGTGTCGGCCGAAGTGGTCGTCGATGCGAGCGGACAGGGCGCGATGATCATGAGTCGGCTCGGCCTCCGCGACTGGGATCCGACGCTCAAGAAGGCGGCCATCTGGACCTACTGGAAAAACGCGGAGCGGGGCACGGGCCGCGACGAAGGCGCGACGCTCGTCCTGCAGCTCGACGACAAGCAGGGCTGGTTCTGGTACATCCCGCTCCACGACGGCACCGTGAGCGTGGGCGTGGTGGCGGGCTACGACTATCTGTTCAAGCAGCGTGACGCCAAGGACCCCGAGGCGATCTACTTCGAGGAGGTGGCCCGTTGCCCGGGGCTGCAGCCGAAGATCGCGGCCGCCGAGCGGGCGGGGCCGGTGCGGGTGGCCAAGGAGTATTCGTATCGGGCCCGCGACGTGGCCGGCGACGGCTGGGTGCTCGTGGGCGACGCGTTCGGGTTTCTCGATCCGCTCTATTCGTCGGGCATCCTTCTGGCGCTCAAGAGCGGCGAACTGGCAGGCGATGCGATCGTGGCGGCGCTCGCTGCCGGCGACACATCGGCGGCGAAGCTCGGCACGTGGGGCCCGGAGTACGTCCGCGGCATGGAGCGGATGCGCCGGCTCGTGTGCGAGTTTTACGAAGGCTTTAATTTCGGCCGCTTCGTGAAGAAGCATCCGCACCTGAAGGGGCACGTGACCGATCTCTTGATCGGCGACCTCTTCAACGACCGGGTCGACGAGATCGTGGCTCCGCTCGACGCCCTGCGGGCGGAGGATCGCGCCCGGGCCTCGGCATGACGGTCGATCTTGTGTTCGACGACCGGGGCGCGGGCCCGCCGCTCGTGGTCTTGCACGGCCTCTTCGGCGCGAAGCGGAATTGGGCGACGATCGCCAAGGCTCTCGCCCCGCGTCACCGGGTGCTCACGGTCGATCTGCGGAACCACGGTGCGAGTCCCTGGAACGCCGTGCACGACTACCCGGCGCTGGCCGGCGACGTGGCCCGCTTCATCCACACGCATGTCGGCGGGCCGGCGGCCGTGCTCGGGCACAGCATGGGGGGCAAGGCGGCGATGGTGCTGGCCCTCGAGGAGCCGGACCTCGTGGAGCGTTTGATCGTCGTCGACATCGCGCCGGCCCCGTCGCGGACCACGCTCATCGACGCGCTGCAGGCGATGAAGAACGTGCCGCTCGCCACGTGCACGCGGCGGACCGAGGCTGAAACCGCCCTCGCCGAGTCGATCCCCGATCCGGCCGTGCGGGCGTTTCTCGTGCAGAACGTCAAGACCGGCCCGCACGGGCTGGCATGGGCGGTGAATCTCGAGGCGGTCGAACGCAACTTCCCGGCGATCGTCGGATTTCCCGACGTGGCAGCCGGGCGCACGTTCCCCGGGCCGACACTGTTCGTCGTGGGTGAACGCTCCGACTACGTCCGGCCCGAGCATCATGCCGCCATTCACCGGCTATTCCCCGCGGCCACGATCGAGGTCGTGGCGGGAGCGGGGCACTGGGTGCACGCCGAGGCGCCGGAGGCGTTTCTCGCCGTCCTCAGCGGTTTTCTCGCGGCCTGACGCTACGATGTGATCCTCCCACAGAAGCACGGTGGCTATGGAATCCCGAAACACCCACGCCCGGAAGGAATACGAGCAGGCCGCTCTCGACGAGGCCTCGGTCGAGCGCGACCCCATCCGGCAGTTTGCCGCCTGGTACGACGCGGCGGTGGCTGCCGGTGTGCCGGAGCCGGAGGCCATGACGCTCTCCACGGCCACGCCCGACGGCCGGCCATCGGCCCGGGTCGTGCTGCTGCGCGGGTTCGACGCCCGCGGTTTTTGTTTCTTCACGAACTACGAGAGCCGCAAGGGGAGGGAACTCGGGGCGAACCCCCACGCCGCCGTCACGTTTCACTGGGCCGTGCTCGAGCGGCAGGTGCGGATCGAGGGCCGCGTGGAGCGGACGACCGCCGCCGAGTCCGACGAATATTTTCACAGTCGCCCGAGTACGTCGCGGATCGGGGCCTGGAGTTCGCCGCAAAGCGAGGTGATTCCGGACCGGGCGGCGCTGGAAGCACTTTTCACCCGCTATCGCACCGAGCATCCCGACGAAGCGGCGATCCCACGGCCAGATCACTGGGGTGGCTTCCGGATCGTGCCCGAGCGGATCGAGTTTTGGCAGGGTCGGCCGAGCCGGCTTCACGACCGGCTCTGCTTCCGCCGAGCAAGCGACGGCGGCTGGACCCTGGAACGACTCGCGCCCTGACGGCCGCGGCGAAACGCTGCGGCCGGGGGACACTGTGCCCCCCGGCCGCGTTGGTCGTCGCTCAGCGGACTGCGATCGCGATTCAGGTGGTCGCAGGCTTCTTGAGGAAGCTGACGATCAGGGGCAGCAGGGCCCCGACGATCGCCGAGAGGCCGCCCGTGCCGGCGAGGCTGTCGGTGCCGCCGACGAGTGAGCCGATGGCGGGCACGAGCATCGGCAGGATCTTGCCGCCGAGGCCGCCGCCCACGAGCCCGAGCACGGTGTTGAGCATCGGGCCGAGGTTGCGATTCTTGAGCAGCGCACCGACCACGTTGCCACCGGCACCACCGGCGATGAGGCTTACGATCCAGCTGATGATTTGGGGATCCATGTGAAAACCGTCCTTTGCGAAAAAAATGGGAACTCCGTGGCCCGCACCCTCCGCCGGGAGCGGTTCACAGAAGATGAGTTGCCGCCGGGTTGCTGCGTGTCACACGACGTGGCGAAAAAATTTTGGATTTGGGTCGTGAAGCCAGCGACCCTGCCGGTGGTGACGGTCGTGCCGGAGCCTTCCCGGTGATCGTGGGGCCAGAACCGCCGCTTCGTTATCAAGAGGGCTGTCATTTCTTCAGCCGCTCGCAGAAGATGGGGCTCTGGTGGAGCAGACGCCCGCGGTCGTGTTCCCGAGTGATCGCAACGGCATCGTGTGCTGTGGCGGTCGGTGGACCAGGCATCCCGTGATGCCGACACCGGAAGCTGCCTCTGACAGGATGTCGCATGCCTGCCCTCGCCGCTCGAGAAACCCAGCAGCCGAATCGGCGGGGTGTGTTGCCAGACTCCGTCCGCCCCTACCGCATCCGCTGGCGATATGCCGTCGTGATCGGTCTCGTGCATGTGTTGGCCTGCCTCGCCTTGCTGCCGGGCCTGTTTTCCTGGACGGGCGTCGTGGCCTGTGTGCTCGGCGTGCATCTCTTCGGAGCGGGCATCAACCTCGGCTACCACCGGCTGCTCACGCACCGCAGCTTCCGCACGCCGCGCTGGGTGGAATACGCACTCGCGTCGCTGGCCATCTGTAGCCTCGAAGACACGCCCGTGCAGTGGGTGGCGGTGCACCGCATGCATCACGCCCACTCCGACGATGTGCCCGACCCCCATTCGCCGCTCGTGACCTTCCTGTGGTCGCACCTGGGCTGGCTCCTGATGGTGAATCCAGGCATCGACACCCTCACCTTCCGAGAGCGTTTCGCCCCCGACCTGCTTCGTGACCGCTTCTACTTCACTCTCGAAAAGCACGGCTACCTCCAGGTGGCGATCGCGCTCGCCCAGGTGCCGATCTTCTTTCTCGCGGGTTTCCTAGGCGGCTGGCTCGCCGGCGGCATCGACGAGGGCGTGCGGCTCGGGGCGAGCGTCGTGGTGTGGGGCGTGTTTCTGCGGATCGTGCTCGTGTGGCACATCACCTGGTCGGTGAATTCGCTCAGCCACCTGTTCGGATACCGCACCTACGAGACAGGCGAGGGGAGCCGCAACAACTGGCTCGTGGCCCTTCTCGCGGTCGGCGAGGGCTGGCACAACAATCACCACGCCGATCCGACGGCCGCCAGCGTGCAACACCGCTGGTGGGAGATCGACATCTCGTACTACGAGATCAAGCTCCTCGAGGCCCTCGGGCTGGCGACGAACATCGTCAAGCCCCGGCATCTGCGAGCCGGCCACGAAGTGCCACAATAAGTCGGGGCGACACGATTCGAACGTGCGACCTCTACGTCCCGAACGTAGCGCTCTAGCCAGGCTGAGCTACGCCCCGAGGTGTGTCGCCGAATGGGTCGGCGGCACGAGGGAACTCGTGTAAGCCTACCGGGAGCCGCGTCGCGGAACAACGCCTGTCGGTGCGGTCCGCGAACCCGGGGCGAAACGTCACTTCGCCAGCGACACGCACACGAGCTCGCGGTCGTTGCGGGCATAGACGCACCGGCCCGCGAATGCCGGGTGGCTCCAGACGACCTCGCGCCCAAAGCACTCATTCGTGGGGTCGAGGAGGTGCTGCCGGCCAAGCTCTCGATAGCCCGCCGGCGAGAGCGTCGCCAGGATCAGGTCGCCTGTCTCGCTGAAGATCCACGTGCGGGTGGACGCCACGGCCGGGCTGCCGGCCGGCTCGTGCCGCACGAGAAACGCTGTGCCATGCTTGCCGCGGCGGGTGCCCCCCAGCGTGGCGTCGGGCGTTTCCCAAAGCCGCTTGCCCGTGGCCACGTCGACGGCCGTGAGCATTCCTGTGTCGCAGTCACAGCCGTAGAGCACGTCCCCAGCGATAAAGGGGGTGCTGTTGGCGCAGTAGACGGCCGACTTCGGCTCGCCCCGCCAGAGCACCGTTGCCTCGGGCTTGTCGGCCGCGAGGGCAAACAGCGCTCCCACGCGGCCGATGCCGCTCGCGAAGAGCACGCGGCCCTGCTTCGTGTCGGCCACCTGCGGGGCCATGATCGACATGCCATACATCGGCTTGAGCGGCTGCGACCAGAGCACGCGGCCCGTGGCCGGCTCGAGAGCGTTGAGCTTGTCGGCGTCCCAGATCACGACCTGCCGCACGCCGGCGCTCTCGATCAGCGTGGGCGGGCAGTAGCCGCTCTCGCTCGCGGAGAGCCCCCGCCACAGTTCCTGGCCCGTGTCCTTGTCGAACGCGACGGCCACGCTGCCCGGGCCGCCCACGAGGCAGATGAGCCGCTTGCCGTCGACGAGCGGATGGCCACAGAAGCCCCAGATCGGCGTCGGGGCGCCGTAGTCCTGCTTGAAATCCTTCGTCCAGGCGACAGCGCCCGTCACTGCATCGAGGCAGACGAGATTGCCCTCGGCGCCGAGCGCATACACCTTGCCGTCGGCCACGGTCGGCGTGCAGCGCGGGCCGGAGGCATACGAGATCGCATACGGGCAATCGTATTCATGCTTCCAGAGCAGCTTTCCGGTCTCGGCATCAAGGCACAGGACGCGCTCGCGGCCGGCGAGCTCGGTGCGGTCGTTCGGCGCATTGGCGAGGTCGCCCGCGGGCCGGTCGTAATCGGTGAGATACACGCGGCCGTCGGCGACGGCGGGGCCGGAATAGCCGCCGCTCACGGGCACCCGCCACTTCACGGGCAGGCCGTCGGTGGGGATCGCGCTCACCACGCCCGCCTCGCGCCACACGCCGTCGCGCTCGGGCCCCATCCACTGCGGCCAGTCATCGGCGCGGGTGACACCCATGGCAAGGCTAAGCACGACGATTGTGGGGGCGACGCGATGCACGGGTGCTACGAAGGGTTTCGTGTGGAGTATTGCTTGAAGAATGCCAGTGCCGCTTGTTTGTCAGCACGGCTACTCGCGATCGCCATGACACAGTCCGCAAACACCATCTGTTCGGCGGCCAAGGTCCAGCCATTCATCTCGAGAAATACGCTCGCTGCGGCGGCACCGACCCGCTTGTTGCCATCGACAAACGGATGGTTGGCTACGAGGTGGAAGCTATATGCCGCCGCCATGGATGGTATGTCTGCGTGAAGGTATTCGCCGCCGAATGTGGCCTCAGGCATACCAAGTGCGGATTGCAATAACGCGAGTTCACGAACGCCAAGGGAACCACCGTATCGATGGATGACAGACTCGTGGATGGCAAGCACTTCGCCAAGTGTCAAGAAGACAGGTGCCACGCGGTCACTCGGCGAGCTTTTGTAGCGTGAGGCCGAATCGGTCGTGCGTCGAAGCCAACGCCCGCTCGAACAGCGCCTTTCGCTCCAGATCGATGCTGGCGGTCACGATCATCGTGGTTCCGGAAAATGCGACCTCGACAGGCGTCTCCTCGTCGATCCCGTGAGCGGCAAGGGTCGCCCGATCGATGACCAGTGCGAGCCCGTCGTGGTGCTTGTGCAATTTCTGGATCATGGCGGTCTCTCGACGCGTGGCTATCCGCATGGACGCGACGCTCTTGGAAGATCATATCACACAGGCATCGCCGCCGGCACGGGCAGCTCTACGGCCACATCCACTCCGGCGGGCCGCCAATCGACGATCTCCATCTCGGCGGTGCGTCGGCCGCGAAACTCGTTGATCTTCGGCTTGAAGGCCACGTGGAATGGCTGGCCAGGCGGCGGCAGATGGTCGAGCCACTCGGCGCCGCCGAAGGCCACGCCGCGCACCTTCGCGCCGTGCTGCACGAGGTTCATCGAGAGATGGCGGGCGCCGCCGCCGATCGTGCGCGGCGGTTCCGCGAGGCTCACGCTCGTGGCGCAGAGCAGCGGCCGGCGATTGGCCTGGCCAAACGGCGCCAGCTGCTCGATCTGCCGGACCGTGTCAAGCGTGAGGCCGGCGAGGGTGGCTTCGCCGTCGAGCGTGAGCTGCGCCTGCCGCAGCGACTCTGGGAGCCGTGCGGCCACCTCCGCGAGAAACTGCTCGCGGAAGGCGTCGATGTGCACGTCTTCGACCCGCAGGCCGGCGGCCGCGGCATGGCCGCCGCAGGTGACGAGATGCTCGCGGCAGGCGATGAGCGCGGCATGCACGTCGAAGCCTGGCACGCTCCGCACGCTGCCCGTAGCGGGCCGGCCCTGGAGCGAGTCTTGGGCGATCATCACGACCGGCCGATGAAACTTCTCGGCAAGGCGGCCGGCCACGATCCCGATCACGCCCGCATGCCAGCCCCGGTCGGCGAGCACAAGGGCTGGATCGGCTTCCGGGTCGAACCGCTCGCGGGCCTGTTTCGTGGCCGCCAGGAGGATGCTGCGCTCCTCCGTCTCGCGCTGGGCGTTGAGCTCGTGCAGATAGTTCGCGAGGCTCGCGGCCCGGGCCTCGTCGGCGGTCGTCAAGAGTTCGATGCCGCAGGCCGCCTGGCCGAGCCGGCCCGCAGCGTTGAGCCGCGGCGCGAGCCGGAAGGCCACGTCTTCGCTCTCGAGCTGCGATTTTTCGTCGAGCTTGGCGAGCGCAATGAGCCGGGAGATCCCCGGGCCGCCCCGCTTTCGCAGGCACTCGAGACCGTGCTTCACGTAGATTCGATTTTCATCGAGCAGCGGCACGACGTCGGCCACCGTGCCGAGGGCCGCGAAGCCCATCCCTTCGAGCAGCATTTCGCGAAGGCGGGGCGTGACCTGCTTCGCGCCGCTGGCCCGCGTCGCGATCGCCCAGGCGAGCTTGAACGCCACGCCGGCGCCGCACAACTCGCCGAAGGGATAGGCCGTGCCCGGAAGCCGCGGGTGGACGAGCACGGCGGCCTCGGGGAGCGTGTCGGCGAAGGTGTGGTGGTCGGTGATCACGAGTTCGAGCCCGAGCTCCCGGGCATGCCGGGCCTCGGCGACGCTCGCGATGCCGCAGTCGACCGTCACGACGAGGCTCGCTCCCTGGCTTGCGAGCGTGGAGAGGGCCTGGGCGTTGAGGCCGTAGCCTTCTTCGAGCCGGTCGGGCACGTACCAGGCGGCATCGGCATCGAGCGCGTCGAGGCACTTGATCAGGATCGCCGTGGCACACATGCCGTCGGCGTCGTAGTCGCCGTAGACGACGATCTTCCGGCCCGCCCGTGCCGCCGCGAGGATCCGGTTGGCCGCCTCGGCCACGCCGGGCAAGAGATCCGGGTCGCGCAGGTCGGCCATCGTGCCCGACAAGAAGGCTTTGACGTCGCCCGCGCCGGTGAGCCCGCGGGCCGCGAGCAGCCGGGCCACGATCGACGACACGCCGGCCGATCGCTCGAGCCCGGCGACGAGCGCCTGATCGTGGGGCTGAATGTGCCAGCGCTTGGGCATGGGCCGACTCCCTGCGAAACGAGCCGCGAGTATAGGGGATCAGCCGGCCGCGACGGATGGTATAGTGCCGGCCCCGCAGGGTTGCGGGTCTCGAGCTCCCTGGAGGTCACTGATGTCGGTCGCTGATCTGCCGCTCCCCACGCTCCCGCCGAAGCCCAAGCGGAGCGACATCCCGCAAGACAAGGTGCTTTGCGAATACTGCACGGCCAAGTGCTGCCGCTATTTTGCCCTGCCCTTGGAGACGCCGACCACGCGGGAGGAGTTCGAATACATCCGCTGGTTCCTGCTCCACGACCATGCGACCGTGTTCACGGAAGACGGCGACTGGTATGTGTGCGTGCACACCGAGTGCAAGCACCTGCAGGCCGACCACCGCTGCGGCATCTACGACACGCGGCCGCAGATCTGCCGCGAATACACGACGAAAGACTGTGAATACGAAGACGACTGGGTCTACGACCAGTATTTCGAGACGGCGGAACAGGTCGAGGAATACATGGACGCCGTGCTCGGCCCGGGCGGCCAGGAGATCGGCGACGGCCGGAAGCGCAAGAACCGCCGCGCGAGCATCCGTGGCCCGAAGCCGGCCCTGCTCCCGATCGTGTCATGATCGAGCCGCGCACGCTGAAGGGATTTCGTGATCATCTGCCCGCGCAGGCGCTGGCACGCGAGCGGATTCTCGACGTGGCCCGGCGGGTCTACCGCTCCTTCGGCTTCGCCCCGATCGACACGCCGGCGCTCGAATACCTCGAGATCCTCACGGGGAAGGGGAGTGCCGAGACCGACAAGCAGCTCTATCGCTTCACCGACCACGGCGGCCGCGAGGTTGGCATGCGGTTCGACCTCACGGTGCCGTTCGCCCGCTTCTGTGCCCAGCACATCGCGAGCCTCGGCACGCCGTTCAAGCGGTATCACATGGCCACGGTGTGGCGGGGCGAGAACACGCAGCGCGGCCGCTACCGTGAGTTCATGCAGTGTGATTTCGACACGATCGGCACGAAGAGCCCCGTGGCCGACCTCGAGACGGTGCTCGTGGTGCACGATCTCTTGGCCGCGATCGGGATCGAGCGGTTCACGATCCGCATCAACGACCGCCGGGTGCTCGGCGGTGTGCTCGCTTCACTCGGCCTCGCCGACCGGGCGACCGACGTGCTGCGGTCGCTCGACAAGCTGGGCAAGGCGACGCGCGACGCGGTGAAAGCCGAGTTGATCGGCCACGGCGTGGCGGCCGATGCGGTCGAGAAGCTCTTGAAGATGGCGGAGCTGTCGGGCTCGATGGCCGACGTGCTCGCCGGGCTCGAGAGCCTCGTCGCCGATTCCGAGAGCGGGCGGGCGGGCGTGGCTGCGCTCCGGGCAATCCTCGACGGCGTGCAGGCGGCGGGCGTCGCCGCGGGCCGCGTCGTCGTCGATCCTTCGATCGCCCGCGGCCTCGACTACTACACCGGCATCGTGCTCGAAAGCTTCCTCGACGACCTGCCCACGCTCGGGAGCATCTGCTCGGGCGGCCGCTACGACAATCTCGCCGGGCTGTACACGAAGCAGGCGCTGCCCGGAGTCGGGGCGTCGCTCGGCATCGACCGCCTGCTCGCCGGCCTCGACGAACTCGGCAAGCTCTCGGCCGTGGAGACGCCGGCCGAGGTGTTTCTCGTGTTCTTCGACGAGGCACATCTCGCCGACTACCTGCGGGTCGCGTCGGCCCTCCGTGCGGCCGGAATGGCCGTGGAATTTTTCCCCGAGGCAAAGCGGGTGGGGCAGCAGCTCAAGGTCGCGGCCAAGAAGGGCTTTCCGGCGGCGCTCGTCATCGGCAGTGATGAATTCGCCGCTGGCACGGCCCAGTTCAAGAACCTCGCCACGCAGCAGAGCATGACGATCGATTGGCACGGCGACCTGCACGTGCTCGTGGATGCCGTGCGTTCCCAGATGGTTTCACGCTGAGGTGGCACCGGCGACCAGGCTGGCGACGGCCGTGACAGGCTGAAGCCTGTCCTACAGGGTCCGCTCGAGGGCGGCGAGCTCGGCGGCGACTGCGGTGGCGTCGGCGGGGCGGGCGGCTTTGTCGTGGGCGATGAGCCGCATCACGAGTCGGGCGACGGGCTCGGGCACGTCGGGGGCGACGGTCTCGAGGTCGGGCGGCACGCCGCGGGCGATTGCCGCGAGCATCGACACGAGCGATGTGCCCTCGAACGGCAGCCGGCCAGCGAGCAGCTCGTAGAGGATGACACCCAGGCCGAAGAGATCGCTTTTGGCATCGAGCGTGCCGCCCTCGACCCGTTCGGGCGACATGTAGGCGGGTGTGCCGACGATCGACCCATCGACGGTCACGTCGAGGCCATCGTCACTCCCGGTGCGGGCCAGGCCGAAGTCGATGATCCGCACCTGGCCGTGCGGCTCCTGCAGAAAGACATTGTCGGGCTTGATGTCGCGGTGCACGAGCCCCTGGCGGTGGGCGGCCGCGAGCCCCTCGGCGATTTCCCTGCCGATGCGGAGCACCTCGGGAAGCGGAAGCCGGCCATCTGCCTGCCGGGCCTGTTTCAGCGTGCGGCCGACGAGCCGCTGCATCACGATGTAGGGCAGCCCCTGCTCCTCGCCCACCTGATGGATCGTCATCACATGGGGATGGTCGACCGCCGCGGCCGCCCGGCCCTCGCGCAGGAACCGGCGGGTCGCGGCCGGGTCGCGGGCCTTCGACGGATGCAGCACCTTGATGGCGACGTCGCGGCGGAGTTGCTCATCGCGGGCCAGGTAGACGCGGCCCATGCCGCCCTGGCCGATCAGACGCACAACGGTGTAGCCGCCGATCGTCGGCGGAAGGGAGTCGTCGGCCGCAGTCACGACGGGAGGCGCGATCGCCGGCTCGGGACCGCGCACCACGTCGGTGGTGTCGGCGAGTGCGGAGGAAGCGTCGTGGGTGTCATGAGCCAGACGGCGGACCACGAACGAGCAAAACGGATCGCCTCGGTGCATGCACGACGGCTCATCGATGTCGAGCTCTTCGTGATACTGCGCCGCGATACCGCGCATGAGCCCGCGGGCCAGCGGGCAGAGCTGCCGCTGTGAGCCGTAGATGAGATGGAGCTCATCCAGGGCGGGTCGCACCGTCTCGAGCACCGGCGGCAGGGCGCCGGGGTTCGCCGAGCGGATCATCGCGTGGATGATGGTTTCGGTGTGTTCGATCAGATCGAGCGTGCGCCAGGCAGGGTCGACGTGTCGGCCCGCCACCTTCATGAGGTGTGGAGCGAGAAACCGGCCAAACTGCTCGAGCGTGTCGGCGAGCGAGCGGCCGGTCGATTCGGCCAACGCCTGCAGGAGTTCGATGGCCTCGGCGTCGGGATACACGCCCGATGGCAGGTAGCGGGCGGAGCCGGTCGCCACGCTCGCTCGCGCGCCGTTCCACGACGTCGTTCCGGGTGCGGCGGAGTCGGCGAACTTCTGGATATAGAAAAAGATCAGGCCGTGCACGGCTGCAGGTCTCAGCGAATCGAAGCGATAGGCCCCCCGGGGCACATCCGCTCGTTGTACAGCATGAGACCATGAATCGCGTGGTAGAGGCCGCCGCACTCCACATCGACGTCGTGCGTCTGCTCGAGTAGCGTGACGAGCCGATCGGCAGCCCGGGTCACCCAGGGGGCGGCGAGTTCGTCGTCGTCGAGTGCGATCGCGAGCACTTCGAAGACATGGCCGGTGGCACCGAGGCGGGCGAAGACGTCGGGAGAGGTGCCCGGCCGGTCGAAGAAATGTGTGGAGAAGCTGCCGTCGGCCTGCTGGAACGCCCGAGCCCGATCGATCGCGTCGGTGAGACGGTCGGCTGCGGCAGCCCAGCCAGCGGTGAGCGGCGCGGCGGGATTCGCGAGGGCCTTGCGCTGGGCTGCCAGCGCGAGGGCCAGCCCGGTCAGGCGGTGGGCGCCGCCACAGGCGCTCGACGAGAGGTCGGCGTCGGCCTCCATCTGGACGACCCGTTCGATCGTCCAGGATGAGCCATCGGAGGCCTTCCAGGCTGCGTCGGACGGCAGGTAGGCCGTGAGTGCCATGAGCGTCCACGTCGCCTCCCGGCCAGGGCGGATCTCGTGCTTCGCCTGCTCGAGCAGGTCAGCGAGCGTGAAGTCGCGGCCGGCGACGACGAGTTTCGTGTCGAGCGGGATGCCGCCGAGGCCGCATTGCGACAGATAACCGAGCCACTGATCGGGGTGGCCCTGGCCCGTCGTGCTTCCTTCCTCGACGACCGCGACGACGCCATGATCGCCCGGGCGGAGTTGCCAGCCGGTGATCCGGCCGCCGCCCAGGAGATATTCGAGCGCCGGGCTCACGCTCCCCTCGTGCGCGAGCGGAAAGTCGGGCCCGAAGGCCAGAATGCCGTGGACCACCTGCCAGGCTCCGTGGACGGCGGCATCGAGCCGACGGGCGTTGCGAGCATGGTTCACGACGGCCGCGATGCGGGTGCAGAGCGGAGTGGTCGCAGGCGATCGAGCGACGGTTGCTGATGCAGCCGGTGGCGGTGCTTCACCACAGCCCATCACGGCTGCGCAGGCGGCCACGAGCCAGACGGCATGGTCCGGGCGGCGATACGGCTTGGAAAAGGAACGATCGAACATGGCCCCTCGGCGATCCGTAGAGCTAGAATACACTCACGGCTCGGGCTGCGCTGTTCCCGCCCGCCGCGGCCGTTCCACGGAGTTTTGCCCCCCATGCCGATCTTTTTCGATCCGATGTACATGCTGGCCGTGGCCCCCGCGATGCTGCTCGCGATGTGGGCCCAGTGGCGGGTGCAATCCTCGTTCGCTGAGGCTTCGCACGAGCCCGCCCCGCTCACGGGCGCCGCTGCCGCGCGGCACATTCTCGATTCGGCTGGCGCCACCGACGTGGAGATCGAAGCGATCCCGGGGAAGCTCAACGACCACTACGATCCCCAGGCGAAGGTGCTCCGGCTGTCGGAGGCCGTGTATGGCAGCCGCTCTCTGGCCGCCGTCGGCATCGCCGCCCATGAAGCGGGGCACGCGCTCCAAGACGCCCAGAGCTTCTCGCTGATGACGATCCGCAACGCCGCAGTCAATGTGGCGAACATTGGCAGCGGCTTCGGGATCACGATGTTCGTGCTCGGCTTGATGATGCAGCTCGCGCCGCTGGCCTGGCTCGGCATCGCGCTCTTCGGCGGCACGGTGTTCTTTCAGCTCGTGAACCTCCCGGTGGAGATCGATGCGAGCAATCGGGCGAAGGCGCAGCTCGTGAATCTCGGCATCGTGCCCCCGGCGCAGATGTCGGGTGTCAACAAAGTGCTCAATGCCGCCGCGTGGACCTACGTGGCCGCCACGCTCCAGAGCATCCTCACGCTCCTTTACTACGCCAGCTATCTCACCAGCAGCAACAGCGACTCGGAAAGATAGGCGGTTTACGGGCTTCCCGCCGAGCCTCGCGATAGCGCAAGGGTCAACCCTTGTGGCGATCGTGCCGATCATGCAGATGACGTGATCGAGGCTGACCTGACCGCCAGGAGGCTCCGCCGCATTCGCCCGTGCCTGACCGGACCAGCCGGAAGGCCGAGCCAAGGGAAGCTGGAATCGTGCATCCGCGCCGCATGCACTGGGGACGGTGTGCCATGGCCTTGCTATGGACGTGGATCGCGGTCTGCGCGCATCACGCACGTGCCGACGAGAACGGCAAAAAACCGACGCTCACGATCTCTGGCCAGGTGCAGGGCGACATGGTGTATTTCGGCCAGGACGCGATCAGCCGCGATGCGGTGGGCGATCTTCAGGATGGCGCCCAGTTTCGCCGGCTGCGGATCATGGCCCGGGGCAAGGCGACCGAGCAGTTGGAGTATGCGCTCGGCGTCGATTTTGCGCTCGCCAACCAGCCGAGCTACATCGACAACTACATCGAGGCCCACGACCTTCCCTGGCTGCAGAACGTGCGGTTTGGCCACTTCTTCGAGCCATTCTCGCTCGAACGAATCACGCAGAACCGCAACAACACCTTCATGGAGCGGTCGCTCGTCGATACGTTCGCCCCAGCCCGCAACATGGGTGTGATGGCCTTCGGCACGGTCAATGACGAGTTCAATACCTGGCAGATCGGCACGTTTCGCACCAACTCCGACAACGTCGGTAACGACTCCTTCGACAGCGGGCAGGCCCTCACGATGCGAGGCACATGGCTGCCCTGGTGGGATGAGGCGAGCGACGGTGCCTACTATCTGCACCTGGGCAGTGCCTACAGCTATCGGGCGACCCAACAGAATCAGGTCCGCTTCCGCAACACCCCCGAAATCCGTAAGCAGCAGCCGGCGAACGTGTTCGGTCCCGTGGGCCCGCCCTCGCCGAGCAATTATCAACAGGGAGCGCCCGGCCCCTTCGCGCCGATCTTCGTCGACACGGGCAACATTCCCGCGAGCCAATTTCAGCTCTTCGATCCCGAGTTCGCCCTGATTCTCGGGCCGCTCTCGCTGCAATCGGAATACGCCTTCGCGATCGTCGACCAGATCAACGGACCCAACCTGTTCTTCAACGCCTACATGGCCCAGCTAAGCTACTTCCTCACCGGCGAGCATCGGCCCTACGACCGCAAAGCGGGCATTCACAAGCGGCTCGAGCCGTTCGAGGATTTTCTCCGCGTCGGCAAGATCGGTGAACGTAAGCGGACGGGCCTCGGCGCCTGGGAGATCGCCGCCCGCTATTCGACGATCACCCTCAATGACAAGAACATCTCCGGCAACAATCTCACCGACTTCACGATCGGCCTCAACTGGTACCTCACGCCCTACGTGCGGGCGAAGTTCAACTACATCCGCGCGTTTCTCGAGGATCGAAATGCCGGCAATAGCCTCACGGACGCCTACGGCGTGCGGTTTGATTACGATTTTTAGCCTGTCGCACTCCGCAACGGGATAATGCCTCCGGGAGGCCATGGCCGCCCCCATGAGGAGGCGTTTGATGGCGACCGCGGATCGAGCGAGCGAGGCCTGGCATGCCCTCGACATCCCGGCGGCAGTTACCCGGCTGGGAACCGATGCCGACCGCGGCCTGAGCGAGGCGGAGGCGGCGCGACGGCTCGCGGCGGCGGGCCCGAATGAGATCGAGGCGCAGCCGGGAGACCCGTGGTGGCGGCGGCTCGCACGGCAGTTCCAACAGCTCGTGATCGTGATTCTCGTGGTCGCTGCCGTGATCGCCGGGCTCCTTGGCGAGTGGGCCGACACTGCGGCGATTCTGGCCATCGTCGTGATCAACGGCGCGATCGGCTTCTTCCAGGAAGAGCGGGCCCAGCAGGCGCTCTCCGCGCTCCGGCGGCTCGCCGCACCGCAAGCGCGTGTCGTGCGCGACGGCCTGGCCCGCGTCGTCGCCGCGCGGGAGATCGTCGTCGGCGATCGCATCGAGCTGGATGCGGGCTGTCAGGTGCCCGCCGACGCGCGGCTCGTCGAAACGCACGGGCTGGCGGTTCAGGAGGCAACGCTGACCGGAGAATCGCTGCCGGTCGTGAAGCGTGCGGCAGAGCGCCTCTCTGCCGAGCTACCGCTCGGCGATCGGGCCACGGTCGTCCATGCAGGTACTGTCGTGGCCGCTGGGCGGGGCGCCGGCCTCGTGGTGGCGACCGGGATGCAGACCGAACTGGGCCGGATCGCGGGCCTGCTCGATCGGGCACCGGCAGAGACCACGCCGCTCCAGCGCCGGCTCGACGAGCTCGGCCGCGTGCTCGTCGCCGTCTGCTTGGCGATCGTGGCCGTGATTTCCGGGCTCGAGTTGCTGCGGGGCGGGAGCGTATGGGACGTGCTGTTGCGGTCGGTGAGCCTGGCGGTGGCCGCCGTGCCCGAAGGGCTGCCCGCCGTAGTGACGCTCGTGTTGGCGCTCGGCGTGCAACGCATGGTCGCCCGAAACGCCCTCGTGCGTCGGCTGCCGAGCGTTGAGACACTCGGGTGCGTGACGGTGGTCGGCTCCGACAAGACCGGCACGCTCACGCGCAACGAAATGACGGTCCAGGCCATCGTCACCGGCACCGGGTCGTATCACGTTTCGGGCACGGGCTACGCGCCGCGGGGAGAGTTTTCGATCGAGCCGCGCGGACCGGGCGAGGCCGCTCCTCCGGCGTGCGATCCGCGGCACGACGTGGACCTCGTGCAGCTCCTCACGATCGGCGCCCGCTGCAACAACGCGGCCCTCCGGTCGGACGCGGATGGCGGCGATCGGTGGCAGGTGATCGGGGATCCAACGGAGGGAGCCCTGCTCGTCGCCGCCATGAAGGCGGGCGTCGTCCCAGACGATGTGGCGGAGCCAGTGGTCTCCGAGGTGCCGTTCGACTCGGAGCGGAAGACGATGTCGGTGGTGGTGCGGGCCGCCGACGGCCGATTCGTCGTCTATACAAAGGGCGCTCCGGAGGCGGTCCTGGCGCGTTGCACGCACGAGGCGCGGGCTGGCCGGTGGGTGCCGCTCACGGAGACGCGACGAGCCGAGAGTCTCAGGTTGAACGCCGATCTGGCGGCACGTGCGCTGCGGGTGCTCGGCCTGGCGTGGCGGGTCGACGCCTCCCATCCGCCCCTGCGCGGGACGACCGTCGAGGTCACGAGCGACGTCGAGCAGCAACTCGTGTTCGCCGGGCTCGTCGGCATGATCGACCCGCCGCGCGACGAGGCTCGGGCCGCCGTGGCCACGTGCATGGCGGCCGGCATCCGCCCGCTCATGATCACCGGCGATCATCCCGCCACGGCGCTCGCGATCGCCCGCGCGCTCGGGTTGGCGGGACCCGACGATCTGGCCGTGACGGGGGCGGACCTGGACCGCTGGTCGGACGACGAGCTTGCCGCCCGTGCCGAGGCGATTGCCGTGTATGCCCGCGTGACGGCCGAACACAAGCTGCGGATCGTGCGAGCGTGGCAACGACGGGGCGACGTGGTGGCGATGACCGGTGACGGTGTCAACGATGCCCCGGCGATCCGGGCCGCCGACATCGGCATCGCGATGGGCGTGACGGGCACCGACGTCACGAAGGAGGCCTCCGACATGGTGCTCACCGACGACAACTTCGCGTCGATCGTGAGCGCGATCGAGGAAGGCCGCGGCATCTACGACAACCTGCAGAAGTTCATTCATTACCTCCTGGCCTGCAACGCCGGGGAGGTGCTCGTGATGTTCGTGGCAGCGCTGGTGGGCTGGCCGGCGCCGCTGGCGGCGATCCAGATCCTGTGGCTCAATCTGATGACCGACGGGCTGCCGGCGCTGGCCCTCGGCCTCGAGCCTCCTGAGACCGACCTCATGCGGCGGCGGCCACGATCACCGCGTGAGCCGGTGATCACATGGGCCCGCGCTCAAATGATTCTGGGCCACGGGGCACTGCTCGCGATCGTGACACTCGGGGCGTTTTGGCTGGCCTACCGCGGTGATCCCGACCGACTGCCGCACGCCCGCACCGTCACATTTTGCGTCGCGGCCTTCGCGCAGCTGTTGTTCGCGTTCGCCTGCCGCAGCGACCGGCGCACAGCCTGGCAGCTCGGGATCGGTTCAAATCCTGTCCTGCTCGTGGCCGTGGTGGCGTCGGCACTCCTGCAGGTGAGCGTCGTGATGCTCCCCTTCTCCCGGCCGGTCTTCGAGGTGGGAACCGAGCTTCGGGAGGCTTGGGTGTATGTGCTGCTCGTCGCCCTCATTCCCACGGCGATCGTCGAGGGGCTCAAGTGCCTCCCAGGACGGCAGCGGATGCACCGGCTGTCCGTCAGTGGTGGAGCGAATAGAGGAGAACGTTGAGGGCGATCTTCTCCGCGTCGTCGCGGTCGTAGCCGGTGCACTCGAGCGAGTTTTGCTTCTCGAGCGCACACGACAGGTCGTAGGGCGAAAAAATCACGGCCCAGCGGTCGCCGATCCGGATGCCCTCGAGCTTCGGGGCGATGCGGCGGCGTCGGGCGGCGAGCGGGCCATCGCCGCCCGACGGCTCACGGAGCGTCACCTCGCGGATGTCGAAGCCGCCATAGTCGTTGGCCGTGAAGAGCGGATCGGTGACGGGGATCTGCTCGAGTTTGTGGTCGGGAAGCACCGCGGCGAGTTCGGTGCGAAACGCCTCGGAAAAATTTCCGGACGCACAGACGGCATCGGCCAGGAGCGTGCCGCCCCGTTCGAAGAATTGCCGCAGCCGCTCCCGGGCGGCCTGCGGAAAGGCGAAGCCCTGGCGGCCGTGCATGAACACGAGATGGTGGTCGAAGAGCCGAGGATCGGCCGGGTCGATCTGGGCCGGGGTGTCATCGACCCGCACGCCGAGCTCCCGCGCGGCCGCCCGGAGAATGTTGGCGAGCGCCGCCGGTGCGGCGTCGCACATGCCGCCGTGCCGTAGCTTGCCGATCGTGATCTGGCCGCGTTCGAAGCGGTCGGCCGGCTCGGCAGGACCCTGGTCGGTGGCGAACAATTGGTCTTTGCTCTTGAGCTCCCGGTTGGTCGCGTAGGCGAGCACGTTCGTGCCGATGGCGAGGGCCGCGTCGACCTCGCGTTGGATCGCCGGCGCGAGCGCCCGGCGGGACGGCCCGCCGATCTCCCACAGACAGGAGAGGCTCGGCATGGCGGGGGCATCACGTTGTAAATCCGTCGGTGGAGCATAGATCAGGCAGGTGCGGCAGCCGTAGTCGACGCCGAGTAGCGGCCGGTGGAGCTCCGGCGGCACGAGGGCCTCGGCATGCCAGGCGGGATGCTCCGGAGGCAAGAGGTGCAGGCCGTATTCCGGCTCGGGGAAGATCTCGCCCACGAGCTGCCGAAACCGGCGGTCGAAGTCGCCGCTCGCCGGGCAGCACGCTTCGGCGAAGATGAAGCCGCCTTCGTCGACGTAGCGGCGGAGCCGCGGCCCGGCGTCGGGACCGAGATCGAACGCCCCCTTGCCCGAGAGCCAGAGCACGGGCGCCTGGCGGAAGTCGTCGAGCGTGGCAGCCGGCGAATCGACCACATGCCAGGAGAGGCCGGCGGGATAGTCCTTCCGCCACAGTGTCTCGACGTGCTCGACGAGGTGCGCGATGTCGTGCCCGTGGCGATTCCAGTCGGTGCCCGGATCGTGGCGGCTCTTCGCGACGAGCACCGGCCGGCGGCCCTTGGCGAGAAACAAGAGCGCGAAGCTCGTGGCCACGGTCGGATCTTCGATCCGCCCGCCACGG
>Ga0208856_1000096_pt1 | contig 37536 bp, 32 predicted proteins | sample LakMenEpi13Jul12_FD_150690 | JGI IMG/M metagenome (GOLD analysis project Ga0208856, IMG submission 150690) | Freshwater microbial communities from Lake Mendota, WI - 13JUL2012 deep hole epilimnion (SPAdes) | ecosystem: Environmental > Aquatic > Freshwater > Lentic | place: Lake Mendota, Madison...
TGACCCAATCCCGCCGCTTGCAACTTTGGTCTGCGCAAGCCCCTTCGATGCTGCGTTGCACGATGCCTATGGCAAAGCGCACCAGTTAAATTGCTACCACACCTATGGTGGGGAATTTCTCGATAACGACCTTGGTCGTTTTTTGGGCAGCGATTTCAAGGGTGTGAAGATTGAAGACCATGTAATGAAAGAACCTGTAGCAAGCCTGCCTTTGTACCATCTTGTGGGTGCACTTGATCCGTTGTTCAGTCAAGATGTGTTAAAGCCTGTGGGGGATGGGTTGCCTGAAACATTAGGCGAGTGGGTATTGTTTAATGGATTGACGCATTTAAAAATCAAGTTAAATGGGGATGATTTGGGTTGGGATGTGGGCCGTGTAATTGGGGTGGAAAAAGCAGCGGAAGTAGCGCAGAAGCAACGGGGGCAATCTACATGGCATTATTCGCTCGACTTCAATGAGAAGTGCAAGAATGTAGAATATCTGCTGGAGTTTTTGGAGCAGGTGAAAGAAAAATCGCCCGCAGCATTTTCGCGAATTGCCTACATCGAACAACCCACGGGAAGAGATTTAAAAGCTAGCAGGGCGAATGTCATGCATGCTGCAAGCAAGCAGATCCCCGTGGTGATCGATGAATCATTATTGGATTTGGAAAGCCTATTAATGGCACGAGAAATGGGATACACCGGGGCAGCTTTAAAAGCCTGCAAGGGGCAATCGCAATCAGTGGTGCTTGCAAGCGCAGCAAGGCACATGAAAATGTTTTTATGTGTGCAAGATCTCACCTGCCCTGGGGCATCGTTAATACAAAGCGCAAGCCTTGCTGCACATGTTAAAGGGGTTAGCGCAATCGAGGCAAATTCTAGGCAATACTGCCCCGCAGCAAACACTCCCTGGGAAAATAACTTTCCCGGAATCTTTAAGATCACCAATGGCTCGATGCAAACCAGTTGTTTAAACGGTGTGGGCTTAGGCGCATACCCAAAGTAAAGTTAATCAGGAAGAGGTTGACCCTTGGTTTCACGCATGAGAGGCAAAAGCAAAAAACCTGCGAGATAGATAAAACTCATAGCAGCGCAAGCTTTACCATAATCGCCCCCAAAGACATCGTTCATCAGAGCGCCTGTTTGCAAGGAACCTATTGCAGCAAGAATACGGCCAAAGTTAAAGCCAAACCCCTGACCTGTGGCGCGTATTCGGGTAGGGAACAATTCTGGGAGATAAAGTGGAAGCCAGCCATAAAATGCTGCAGTGAATGCGCCTGCGGTAAAGATTGTGAAAAGGAACCAAGGGCCGAAGGAATCATTAGTGCGGAAAAAGAGTTGCGCAGAGCCCAGTGATATCAGACATAAAAAAGCATAAGTCCAGCGTCTGGAAAAGCGCTCTCCAATGATTGCAACCACAAAGCATCCAATTGAAGCGCCTAATGCGGAAGTAAGCTGGGTGTATTGCTTGGCACCTGCCATGCCTTGGGAAAGTTTATCCGCCCACGGAGCAGACCAAAGAACAGAACCCCATGTGCCTAGGAGGGCTACTCCTGATAAGCCTGCAGCAACCATCATCATGGATATTGTTGCTTTACGAAATTCAGCAGTTTCGTTGTTACGAGAAAGATAATTCCGGATAGGCCAAAGGTAGCCAATGGTGACAGCGATTAAAAGAATGCAAGTTCCGACTGCGCGCATAATCCAATCGCAATCGATGGCCCAAAGATAAAGAATACCAAAGCATGCGAAAGAGCCAAACAAGACACCCATAAGATCGATGGTAGCCCAACCATCGGTACGGCCCTGCTCTTTTTCCTCTTCCCACTTGTGCGATTCAGGAACAAAAAAGCGAATTATCATGGTAAGGAATGCAGGCAAAATGCCCATCAGCATGAGCAATCTCCAACCCGAGTTTGCTGTAAGGGCGTTGATCCAGTTTTGGGGCATATGAACTATTTGCAAGAAATTTTCGAGTGCGGTATGAACCTGCGTTAGAAACAAACTAAGCAGGGCTACTATGACATAGCCTAGATTTCCTGCTGCACCAATCAGCCCTGCAAGCAATCCGCGAGATTTACCCTGCCAGATTTCCATTACCAAGGCCACACCAAGTGACCACTCCCCACCCATTCCTAAAGCTGCAAGAAAACGAACTGCTACAAGATGCCAGGGATGTTGGGCAAATGCCCCGAGTGCGGAAACGATAGCATAGGTAAGAATACTAATGGTCATGGCACGAACCCGGCCAATGCGATCGCCCAGCCAGCCAAACAGAACTCCACCGGTTGCTGCACCCACAAGAAAAGCTGCAGTGATTACACCATACCATCTGCCAAAGAGTGCATCGGAAAATTGGTCACCCATTAACTCTTGCAAGGCAGGTCTTGCAACCACAGGAAAAAGGCCCATTTCGAATCCATCAAACATCCACCCCAAAAGGGCAGCAACAAGAGCCATGTATTTTCCGCGATCGCCTGTAACTTGATTCATTGCTAGTTCTCATAAAAAAAGAAGTCTTTAAGACCTTCAGCATACTGCACGATTTGACTGGGTCAATCGAATGAATGGCCACTAAGAGTAATTTTTAAATAATATCCGCTGGCATAAAAACCCTTACTCTTGGTAAAAGTAATCTGGTGAATTCAATAACTGGAGATAGCATGGCAGGATTAATAGTAAGCGTTTCTGGAATCCGTGGCATAGTAGGGGAAACCCTTACCGTGGAAGTTGCAATGCGCTTTGCACGGGCATTTGGAGAGCAACTTGGAAAAGGCTTAGTTCTGGTAGGCACTGATGGCAGGCCCAGCGGCAGAATGTTGAAGTATGCTGTTTGTGCGGGGTTGAATGCAAGCGGTTGCCAAACCATGGATGTAGGAGTCGTGCCTACACCAACCATGGGGGTTGGAATTACTGCTTTAAAAGCGGTCGGGGGAATTCAAATCACTGCAAGCCATAATAGTGCGCCTTACAATGGCATGAAACTTTTTGGAAGCGATGGCAGAGTTGTTCCCGCAACCGTTGGCGAGGTGGTAAAGAAGCGCTATGAATCAAATTCATTTCGTCATGGTAAATGGGATGAAGCACCAGAGGAAGCTAGCTATGCCGATTTAGTGGAAAAGCATGTACAGAAAATTCTTGCAGTTACGGATGTTGAAGCGATTACAAAAAGTGGCTGGCGAGTTTTTGTAGATGCAAATGGAGGGGCTGGCGGGCCGATTGCAACAAAGCTTCTTAACGCACTTGGTGTTGAAGCAATTTTGATCGGTGAAAAAGCCGATGGCAACTTTACCCATGAACCCGAACCCATCGCTACAAACCTTGCCAGCATCGGGCCAATGGTAAAGAAAGCCAAGGTTCATGCTGGCTTTGTTTTAGACCCAGATGCAGACAGGCTGGCACTATTCAACGAGAAAGGTGAATTTCTAGGGGAAGAATTAACCCTCGCACTTGCTGCATGGGCAAGACTAGAAGAAAAACCCGGCCCCATGGTTGTCAATATGTCCACATCTCTTGCCAGCGAAAATGCTGCAACAAGATTTAACCAACCTTGCTACCGTAGCGCAGTGGGCGAGGCTAATGTGGTGGACCTGATGATTGAAAAGGGCGCGGTAATAGGTGGAGAAGGAAACGGCGGGGTTATCGATCCAAGAATCGGTTGGGTGCGCGATCCTTTCATCGGCATGGCGCTTAGCCTTGGGTTGATGACCAGAAAAAAGAAATCACTCGGAGACCTGGCCAAAGAAATACCGCTATTTAATATCCACAAAGCTAAGATTGATATGAACAGAAACTCCTTGGAAATTTGGTACGAAAGGGTTGCAGAGGCATTCCCAGATGGAAGCACCGATCGAACGGATGGATTAAGAATTAGCTGGCAGGAAAAATGGATTCACCTACGGCCAAGCAACACCGAACCTATCGTCAGAGTAATTGCGGAGGCCCCAACGATGGAAGAAGCAATTGGATTATCAGAAACTTGTAAGACCTTGGTTCCATGATTAAACCCGATTAGTTGGATTACCAAGATAGAATTAAGCTGAACTAATTATGATGATGCGTAACGGTCATCCGAATTGCAATTGGTTTATCTTCAACTGAAAGTTCGTCGGGAACAGTGTTTCTGATCAATTCGCCTCGAACGATAGAAATATTATCCGGGGCATCAATACCAACCCGAACTTTATTTCCCAACACTTCCAGCACAGTGACAACAATATCGTTGCCAATTCTAATTTGCTCGCCAGCTTTTCTGGTTAAAACTAACATGGTAAAACTCCTCCTTGAGATTTAATAAAATTACATCATCGAGATTCAAGAGACAGGGATCCTTCGCCACAACCTTCGCATAGTATAATACCGCACACCATACATTTAGATAACCCACCTAGGGAAACCCATTGCCCAGAACATAAAGGGCAAGCATTTGCCTGGGCAGGTGCTTTTCTCGCCAAGGCTGAGGTATCGCAGGATTGCGATTGTGTTTCGTTGAGCATAAAAAAGTCTCCAAATGAATATATACAATCCACATTGTGTTCGTTTGTACACTATAACGTATTTTCCGAACATTTGCAACCACAGCGCATCAAATTTCCATTAACTATTACCATTTAACAACTTACAGCTTTCTTGAAAACCATTGCCGCAAGTTGATTTTGGGTGAATACATAAAAGATTCTTCCTTAGACACCTTGTTTAAGGCTTCGGTCTCCAATCTTTGGACATCCTCGCATGACAATTGAAAAAGAAAAGGTTGGCAGGTGAAATTTGTTTACAACATTTTCTGCTTCCTTCTTGAATCCAATCATGACTGCCCTTATAAACAGTTATTCGTGAGATGAAGGGTATTATTTCCCGCCTTCGATTTTTATTTTCTGCGAAACAATTTGAGGAGTGATTGATGATGCGTACGTTTGGACTTTTCGTTTTAGCAATTGGAATGGTAACCCTTGCAACTGCGCAGGATAAAGAAAAAGCTGCTCCCCGAAGCGCAAGCGAATTAAAGGCCATCGAATCACTTCGCAAAATGGGCGCCCTTGTTTTAGAAGTTGCCCAAAACGATAACCACTTAGACATCTCCTACCTTCAACCTGATGAAAAATTTAGCGATGCTCACCTTGCGCCTCTCAAAGAACTTAAAGGTATAGTTCACCTTAATCTCCGTAATCAACCTGTAACCGATGCCCTTCTGGTCCACATTAAATCCGTTGACAGCCTAACCCAGTTGCACTTGGAAAAAACCAAAGTGACCGATAAAGGGCTTGCTGAACTTAAAGGCTTGAAAAACCTAGAATACCTAAACATTTATGGCACCGAAGTTACCGATGCGGGCGTTGCACAACTTGCTGATCTCAAGAAACTTAAGAAGGTTTTCCTTTGGCAGACCAAGGCAACAAAAGCTGGCGCAGCAAGCCTAGCTAAAGCCATCCCAGGAATTGATGTAAATATGGGCTACGATGATATCAAGTTGCCCGAACCTAAAAAGGAAGAACCCAAGAAAGATATGAAGAAAGACGAGAAGAAGAAAGACGCAAAGAAGGATGATAAGAAAACTGATACGAAAAAGGATGATAAAAAGGCTGATGCTGCCAAAGATGTAAAGAAAGACGCAAAGAAAGAGGAAAAGAAGTAATCTTATCCTTATCGATGTTCAAAAAGCCTTGCACGAAAGTGTGGGGCTTTTTTTATTCCCGTAACATCGATTCATGATTATACAAACAAATCCAAGGGGCTATAGCGAAGTGCATCTACAGGCACAGTAAACGCAATGCAGTTACAAGGAAAAGTGAGCAAGAGTTTTGTTTATTCAAACTCAAGACTTTCAAAACAACCCTTTTCCTTATATCATACTTTTCATCATGCAACCTTACCTTCAATTAATCAGGCTCCCTTTATTACCATCAGCCTTGGGTAATATTTGCTTGGGTGCGCTTAGTGCTGGAATAAGCCAAACTGATTCCCTCAGTTTTATCTTGATGCTATTTTCATCTGCGTTTCTTTACGCTTCGGGAATGGTTTGGAATGATTATTTCGATGCCGGAATTGATGCAATCGAAAGGCCTGAACGCCCCATTCCATCTGGAAAAATAAGCTCTAAGAATGCAGCCATCTTTGCGATAATCCTAATGACTTTGGGAGTAGCCTTTGCGCTTTCGGTCGAATTATTGCGCGGGTTTTCTGGAACAACCTTATCTATTGCATTGATCATTTCATTCTTAATATTGGCTTATGATGGGGGCGGGAAGAATTTTATTATTGGCCCGATACTTATGGGTTCATGCAGGTTTTTTAATGTACTTCTTGGCTGGTCGGTGGTGGGAGAACCCCTTACAGAAATTGCATTTCTGCAGGCGGGGGTCATAGGTATCTATATCATCGGGGTCACATGGTACGCAAAGTATGAGGCAGAGCAAAGCAACCGTATTTCGCTAATAGCTGCTAGCATAATCATCATCCTAGCTCTTTTTATCGGATTGATATTCCCAACTTTCAACCATCAGGAAAATGCCCCCACCTGGCTATACCCTTACCTCTTCTTCCTACTAATGGCACGGGTAGTAAAAGCTTTGTTGAGTGGAATTCAAGAACCAACCCCCCGGAATGTTCAAATGGGAGTAGTAACTTGCTTAAAATCGCTTGTATTGCTGGACTGTATTTTAGCAATCGGCATAGCAGGGTGGGTAGGGTTATGGATACTTTTACTTCTAGCACCAAACTTGATCATAAATCGTTTTAAAAAGCTGTACTCCACCTAAGCAACTGCAGAGTTAATTATCTATCATCAAGCTCATCCAACTGGGCGAGGATATCCCTAAGGTTTGCGCCATCAGAAATACGAATGGAAGAATTGGTTTCGTTAATAGGTGGGGGATCGTTGCGCCCTCGCAATTCAACAAACTCATCGCTGCCTACATTTGTTTTCTTCTTTTTTGGTGACGGTCTTTGCGATTTAGGGGGTGGTTGCTCACCTTGGATTGGGATAATGCTATCGCTGTCATCGGGGGAAACACTAAAAGAATCACCATCGTCATCTGATGACGCTACTGGGAATAAGTCGAGTTCAAATTCGGGGTCTTTTTTAGGAGCTTGATTTTTAGAAGGCCTCACAGGAGTAATGGGCTTGGTGACCGAGGTGGGAACCATTACTCTGAACGTTATTGGCCCGATCAAAAGAATATCGCCTTCACGAAGGATGGTGCTCTTTGAAATTTTAGCACCGTTTACAAAGGTGCCATTCACACTTTGCAAATCAACAATAAAAGCGAGCCTATCTTTAAGGGTTAGTTTGCAATGCTTTCGACTGACATTTGTGGAGGGGATGCGAATCTTGCAATCATCTGCACGACCAACATAGCTTTCACCCTCCTTAACAACAATGCGTTGCTTAGGTTTACCATCCTTCAGGATTTCCAAGAAAAGATGCATTAAGATCCCAGCCTTTAAACAGAAGATAACAATGAACTAATCATAGCAAACAAAAGTTGAATCAGCCAAGCTTTAATGAATACAGCAATCAAAAAAGAGGGAGAGATCCTATCTAGGTTCTCCCCCTCTTTACACGGATTAAATTACAGACTAATTACCCCCTGGAATCACAGAACTATTCACCACAGTCGCACCAGGTTTGATGTTTGCAGTGCTTTCAAACACAGGGGTTACGGAAACCCTCATCGATCTGCGGTCTGAAGAAAGCACCACCTGAGTGGTCATATCCATGGCATTTTTCATGAAGGATTGAACTCGGGTTTGATAAAGGATCTTATCGTTCCCATCATTCTTATTAGAAGCAGGTGCTTCCATTTCAACAGGTATAGCGCCACTTGCAATCGAAGTCCCTCTTTGAAAACCTGTAACTTCAGGATCAGCAATATCTCGAAGTTGGGTTCCAATATCCTTCGAAACCATGCGGATTTTTTCAGACCTACTGGTAGGCCTTAATGAAGGAGGCGAAACATAAGCAAGTTCAGTCCTACGACCTTCAGCAACCTTAACCACCAATGGAGCATTCTTGGTCAGGTCGATAGAGAAAATATCCTCATGTTGTTGGGCGGTACCTTGGTTATGGATAATGCGAACCTGAGCCTTGTCCCCTAGGGTTTTGCCCCAGACTTTCTTGACTCTGATTTCGTAATTACCCTTGAATGCTTCTGCAGCAGTGTAAGTTTCCAAGCCTGCTTCAGTAAGAGAATCGCCCAAGAATACACCACCGCCAACGGTCTGAGTATTGGTTGGGTTACAAATACTTCCAACAGGTTCTTTAACTTGAAGGTCGAGATCTGCATCGCCCTGCCAAGCAAGCTTGACGACAAGGTCTCTACGGCCTTTTTCCTTAATGCTTGCAGTAGCGGCATTTTGAGCTTGATCATTACCGGGCTGCCTAAGCTTTCTAGCTAGTGCTTCGGATTTAATGAGTGCAAGTTCTTGAAGATCTTTATTATCAGCAGGCCAATCCTGCTTCATTAAATTACTTACAGCCCAATCCATTGCCTTGGTATCATCTGCAAGTTCAGCAAACTTAATTGCAGCTTCAAAAGGAGCAGAGGTATTAGGTTCTAAGTGAGCTGCTTGCTTACAGAAGGCAAGAGCCATAGCGTAGCGTTTCATTTCCGCCATGGTGTTTGCGGCTTTAAGGAAACCGTTACCATCTGCAGGTTCGAGATCGATTGCAGCAACTTCGGCGCGTTCGATTTCAGCAGGTGAACCACCACTTTCGCGTAAGGCGATAGCAAGTGCTTCATAAACCCAAGGCTTTACAACAATCCCCTTGCGGATGTTAGCTTTAAGAAAATCTGCTGCATGATCAAAGTAACGATTCATTGCAAGGAAATCTGAAATTGCGATGACCATGGAAGGATTATCGCCTGCTTTTTCGAGAGCTTCCTTCCAATAGGCCTGGGGATCAATCTTCAGTTTGGCTGGATCAAGTTTGGGAACCGCAGCCACAATTGGTTTACCATTTTTATCGACTTTGTTTTCAACAATAACTTTGCCATCTTTAGGTTTATCGAGAGCACCCATACCCGCTGCTGCGCCACCAATGTTAATCACTGGAGCATAAGCGTTTGTATGAACTCTGGAGGTACCTTTGATAACCAAAGCATTAGCTGTGGAGTAGAAACCGATCTGGTTTTTTTCTGGCCCGGCGTTAGGGTCTGCTAAAGGGTCAGCAGGTGCCGCCCCAGGAGCCGCAAGCGCCGTAGCCCAATCCTTATCGCCATTACCTACAACACCACGAATGATGGTGATCAAAACATCAGAGGAGTTGCCACCTTGCTGACCGAACTGGGAACCTGCGTTTCCGAACTGGCCCTGTTGGCCGACTGCACCGTTTTGACCGAAGTTTCCTCCGTTGCCCGCCATGGCCATACCACCACCAATACCAAGGCCTGCGTTACCGCCTAGTAAGCCAGCACCACCAAGACCACCACCAAGACCACCAAGTGCACCTTGGCCACCGCCACCGCCGCCAATGGCACCGATACCGCCCGCCATGATGGCATTATTAAAGCCTTGATTTTGAACGGCTTGTTGTTGAAGACCAAAGCTACCTGCTTGGCCATAAAGGGTTGCCTGTTGCAAGCCAATTTGTTGGTTAAAAGCGCTTGGGGGCGGGTAAACAAGATCAGCAACAGGGTAGATGCGTACCACTTTTTCAGAAATGGCTGCAGCGCCCGTTGTGATTTCGATACTTTCTCTTCTTATCATGAAAGTAGCAGTTGAACCTGCAGGAACTCTTGCAAGAATCTTTTTCAAAACGGTGGAAACAGAACCATTCACGGGAGGAAGAGGCTTATCTGCAGATGCAACAATCTGACTATTAACATCCATCACGCCATCTGCAGCAAATGCTTTTTCATTAATATCAAACTCAAGGTTATAGACTCTGCTAAGTTGTTCCAAGACTTCGGATAGTTTGAAATCACCATCCTTAAGGCCGGGCCATCGAACTTGCTTCAAAAGAGTGTTTTTCAGTTCAATGGTTCGGGGTAGCGGAACATCATCTCCAAAGGTTGAGGTGCCATATCTGGCTTTGCGTTTTTCGGAGAAATCGGCCCAATCCTTGTATCCTGCAATGCCCCCGTTTCTACGGGTATAATAAGCAGGATCAGGGAAAACAATTTCAGGTTCATCAGGAAATGGAATATGGGACCGCTCAACTTCGTAAAGGGTTGCAAGCCAGCGATCATCCCGAACTCGCTGAAGATCGCGCATTTCCCTAAGATAAAATCCTCTTTGACCAACCGTATAAGCTGCAGTTACAGCTTGGGGAACAGGAAGTCCAAGATTAACCATATCCTGACGTATATTATTAGCCTGCTTACTAGCTTCGAGTTCACGTGCCTGGTTCATCAGGTTGTGATAAACGCGCATTCTTTCGGTAATGCGCTCTTGCTGATTGACCACCATTTTTGCTTGTGCACTTCTAGCATCTGCATTTGCAAGCAATTGCAATCTTTCATCTTGGTCGCTCTTAACCCTACGGCCTTCACGCTTAACTCCTTGCAAGGCACGTTCAATTCGGCCAACCAAATTGCTCTGCCCTTTAGGGCTTAAATCAGGGTTCGTTTGGGTCGTATCCAAAATACGCTTCAGCATTTCATAAGCACCATCTGGATCTCGGGTGACCAGGCGGTTTGCATTGCGAATAATCTCATCAACGGTTTGGGTTGCCTGCTGATCAGCAACCGCCCTTCTAGCTTCTGTTTCCTTAAGAATATCGCCTTCATTTATCCCACCAACAACGGCTGGCGCAGGTAACACTGGCTTTTCAGCAGCGTCCTTATCTACAGGAACTTGAGCCACGGGAACTCGTGTTTTTTTGCCCTGTGCTCCAATGCGAACAATAGTTTCGCCCTTGGTAGGTTGAACTTCTTTACGAATCTGCTCGAGCGTTAATTTGCCATCACGCAATTTCTGCACCAACTTCGAGCCATTTTTTGCCTCACCATCTTGAGGATCTATTTCAAGCGCTTGGTTAAACAGCCTTGAAGCAGCATCAAACTTATCTTCGCGCAATGCCCATTCTGCCTTCTCTTTAAGATCGCTAACTGCTACCTGGTTTTGCTCTGCCGCAAAAGCCAAGGCGCGATCTGCTTGAATCAGTGCGGGCGTTTCCTTCACATTTTTCCACTGCTGTACAACTTGAAGCAGGAAGTAATTTTCGGGTTCAGATACCGGAATGGCTTCACTAACATTCAATGAAACCTCTTTGCCCAACTGTTTGCCTTCAAGTTTATATTCGAGGGTTTTGCCTGCTTCGAGCTTTCCCACTACAAGCGTCGGAGAATCCGACCTTAGTGGAGGCAACTTCGATGGGTACACTTCTGATACTTCTTTAGGCAGTTGCAACGCTGCGGAATAAAGCACTGGCACTTCTATTGCAGCTTGCAAACGCTTATGCAAATCTTCAACCCAATCGCCTGGCAACATGCGCATGCATATGCCACCCGTTCCCGAAGCTAATCCATGAAGGTTTGAAGGGTCCATTCTCGAGCCTATTGGCACAGGGAAAAACACCACTTCCTTACTTGTCATTTCCTTGCAAAGCCCAGCACGATCTGCGCCATCAATCGGCCCTGCGATACTCATACCATCGCCCATGAAAACCAAAACGCGCTGCCTACCAGCAATAGATTCAAATGAACTTATTGCGTCGGAGATTCCTTTTTTAAGGTTGGTACCACCCGATGCGTATTCTTTTGCCAACTCCGATACCGAGGCAATCGCATCTTCCTTCTTGCGAAATCCCCTGCTGATTTGTTTTGAATCGTTACTTATGGTCATGATCGAAAGGCGATCTTCAGCCTGAAGGCTTTCAGCAAAAAGCCCTGCAACTTTTCGTGACATTTCCAAAGGTGCAGAAGCCTGACTGGCAGAAGTATCCACTAATAGCAATATATCCCGGGGCATACGGGCATTTGCTTGCAACTTCGGTTGCAATTGCAGAGCAAAGTATGTCTCGTCTTTTTGGGTTTTGTAAGTTACCAGGGGGTGGCCTGTAAAACGGCACTCCGAAAACTTCATTTCGAATTGCCTGTCTTGATGAATCGGCTGCATCAAGCCGGTGCTACGAATATCTTGTTCTTTTTTTCCCTTGCCTGCTTCGCCAAGCACTTTGGTCGATGCAATGATCGCACCTAGGCCCAAGATTCCAGCAGCTCCAATTGCAAATCGATATCGAATCATGATAAGCCCCTGTCTAAAGTACACCGGGCAGGGAATCTGCCAAATGTATCTAACATTTAGATTCTAAAATATGAATGGCTTGCGCTACAAAATATTATCTTTTTGGTACCGTTGTTTCGCATCTTATTTTCGTTACTTCCGTAAGAAGCGGTCTATTTACACCCTATAACGGCCACAAGTAAGCTCATATGTCTAACTATACCACGAAAAACCCACTTTGTTGCAAGGCTTATTTCAACAACCGAAAAGGCGAATTGATTTTTTTCCTAGGACATGGTAGAGGCTAGTACTTGATCGTTTTTAGGTTCAGAATTTGGCCTGCAGAAAGGATTCTGTCAGACAAAATGTATTCGTATATAAGTTCAATCTGGTCTTATCGTTATTTCTGGTTTTCTTTGGTGCAAAATGACTTGCGGCAAAGGTACCGGGGTTCGGTATTGGGCATGGGATGGTCCCTTTTACACCCCATCGCAATGACTGTCATCCTATGTGTAGTTTTCGGTAGCATCTTTCAGCAAGACTACCGCTTTTTTGGCCCGTTCCTACTCGCCGGAATGGCTGTATGGAACTTCCTAACCCAAAGCATCACAGCAGGTTGCAACAGTTTCTTCATGGCCGAGGCATATATTAGGCAGCAGCCTATACCTATGGCCATTTACCCTCTCAGAACCGTTCTAGGGCTTGGATTTCACTTTATGATCGGCATGGGCCTTGTGGTTGCACTAAGCCTCTGGTTCTTAGGCTGGCCAGGAATAGCTCCCATATTATCCATTGCCCCTAGCATGCTGCTTATCTTTTTGTTTGCTTGGTCTCTTTCTTGTATTTTTGGCCTCGCGACGGTTTACTTCCGTGATACCAGGCACCTTTCCGAAGTTGGGCTTCAGATTCTTTTCTATCTTACGCCAGTGATGTATCCGCCTTCGGTTTTGGAAGGCAGAAGGCTTGGCATACTTCTGAAATTCAATCCTCTTTCTCCTTTCTTAGAGCTAATTCGGGACCCATTGATTTACCAGAAGCTTCCAAGCTCTGAAACTTTTGGCGTGGCCTTTGCTCTTACTTTGATTGCCATGGTCGTGGCTTATTCAGCCCTCAAGGCTTCCGAAAAGCGTATCATCTTTCATCTTTAATTTATTTTCTGGGTAAGAAAAACATGGCGAGAATCGAGCTAGACAACCTGAGCCTTACATTTAAAATGCGTGCTTGCAAATCTATCACCCTCAAGGAATTCCTTTTAGGTAAGATTTTTGCACGCAAGGCGCCCCCCGATATTGTCGTCGATGCTCTTAAAAATGTAAGTTTTTCAGTCGAAAAGGGGCATCGTCTTGGAATCATTGGCCATAATGGTGCAGGCAAAAGCACACTCCTAAAAACTCTTGCTGGGGTCTATTACCCCTCAAGCGGCAAACGCATCGTTGAAGGCAGAATCTCTTCCCTATTCGAAATCACTCTGGGCTTCGAACCAGAATCCACTGGCTGGGAAAACATCGCTTTTCGTAGCTACCTTCAAGGTGAAACCCCTAAAACCATCGCTTCGAAAAAAGACGGCATTGCAGAGTTCACCGAACTTGGCGACTTTTTAAACATGCCTGTCCGCTTTTATTCTGCGGGCATGCTCGTCAGGCTTGCCTTTTCTATCGCTACTTCCATTGATCCTGAAATCCTTCTTGTTGATGAAGTCCTTGCTGCAGGCGATCTCGCTTTCCAAGCAAAGGCTAGGCAACGCATGAAAGACATGATGGCAAAAGCTCATCTCATGGTCATGGTCAGCCATGATTTAGGTTCTATTGAATCTATTTGCGACAAAGTTATCTGGATGGATCACGGCTCGGTACGCATGTTTGGCCCTTCTGATGTTGTTGTCAGGGCTTATCAGGATTCCGTTCAATCTGAAGCGCTTGCTGCTTAATCTTTTTTGTCGAGCTATTTATGAATCAACCTCTTCGCTTTCATGCTTTTTCCCGCCCAATGGTTTGGGGCGGTCGAAAATTAGCATCGCACCTAGATAAAAATCTAGCAACTGATGGCCCACACGGCGAATCTTGGGAACTTAGCGATCACCCCAATCACCTTAGCATCGTTACAGAAGGCCCCTTCAAAGATAAAACTCTTCGCGATCTTATGACTGCTCACAAAGAAACGATTCTTGGCCATGCCTCTTCCAAACATGCCAGATTCCCTTGGCTCATCAAATACCTCGATGCTCACGATTGGCTCTCGGTTCAAGTTCACCCTGATGAACACAAAGTAAACGATCTATGGCCAGGCGAAGGCTCCAAAAACGAAGCTTGGTTTATTCTTGATGCTGCTCCTGGTTCCAAAATCTATGCTGGCCTTCTTCCTAACGTTTCCCAAGCCGAAGTTCGCAAGGCTTCACTCGATGGCACCATAGGCGATCTCTTACACCAGTTCTCTCCCAAACATGGCGACTTCCTTTATCTTCCTGCAGGCACCGTTCACGCTGTCGGTGGCGGTATTCTTATTGCTGAAATACAACAGACTTCCGATGCAACCTTCAGGCTCTTCGATTGGAACCGTAAGGATTCCTCCGGTAAAGGCAGAGATCTCCATCTCGAAGAATCCATCGCCTGCATCGATTGGAATAGTGGCCCGAAAAATCCTGTAACCTCTGGCTACAACCCATCGAAACCTTCCAACATTGCCATCAACAAAAATCTTGTGGATTGCCCATACTTCAAAATCGATTTCCGCCACGAACCCAAGGCTTCCACCATCTCAACAAATGGTTGCATGCAGGTGGCCATGGTCCTCGAAGGCGAAGGTTCTCTCAGCAACAATGGATCAATTACACCTTTAAAAAAAGGTGAAACTCTACTTTTCCCAGCTTCGATGAACAATCAAACTTGGGAAACTAAAGGCGGACAATCTCTTTTACTTGCCACTCTGACTCACTCATAAACAAGGACTTTTTATGCTATACAAAGAAGGCGCAATCGAAGGCATCATTTGGAAAAGCCTATCCATCTACAAAGACCAACGCGGATGGCTCTCTGAACTTTTCCGCCATGATGATCTACCCCAAGAATTCCACCCTGTCATGGCTTATATTTCCATGACCGAACCCGGCATTGCACGCGGACCACACGAACACTACGAACAAGCCGATTGTTTCTGCTTCATCGGACCCTCCAACTTCAAAGTCTATCTCTGGGATGCAAGAAAAAACTCCCCAACCTATGGCAACAAACAAGTCGAACTCGTTGGCATCGATCGCCCGATGCTTCTGATCGTTCCACCAGGGGTTGTTCATGCTTATAAAAATGCAGGTGATACTCAGGGCCTAGTTTTCAATTGCCCCAACAAGCTTTTCAAGGGCTGGGGAAAGAAAGATCCTGTTGATGAAATCCGTCACGAGGAAGTCCATAACAGCGACTTTACTCTCGATTAATTTTCTCGGCCTCTCGTATTGACCCGATTTATCGATTTCGTTTACATTACCTTTCAATTGGTTCTTTTTTACTCTTGATCAAGGATGATCTGCAATATGTTGAATAAAACCCAGAAAACCGCTCTAATCACAGGCATTAACGGTCAAGATGGCAGTTACCTTGCAGAACTTCTTTTATCCAAGGGCTATCGCGTTACCGGTATTGTGCGCCGTTCCAGCACCGAAACTCAACAACGCATCGAACATATTCGTAGCAAAATCGAAATCTACCAAGCTGATCTTCTCGATCAATCATCACTCGCTAAAGTCTTGGCCGATGTTCAACCCGATGAAGTCTACAACCTTGCTGCAATGTCTTTCGTACCAACCTCTTGGCAACAACCCGTCCTCACCGCAGAATTCACTGCTGTAGGCGTTACCCGCATGCTCGAAGCTCTAAGGCAATCATGCCCCACTGCTAAGTTCTACCAAGCTTCCAGCAGCGAAATGTATGGCAAAGTTCTCGAAGTGCCACAAAGCGAAAATACCCCCTTCTACCCTCGTTCACCCTATGGCGTTGCAAAGGCCTATGGCCATTACATCACCGTTAACTACCGCGAAAGCTACAGTCTCTTCGCTTGCTCTGGTATCCTCTTCAATCACGAATCTCCTCGCAGAGGACTTGAATTCGTTACACGCAAAATCACCGATGCAGTAGCTAAGATCAAACTCGGTCTCCAATCCGAACTCCGCTTGGGCAACCTTGATGCCCGTAGAGATTGGGGCTTCGCTGGCGATTATGTTCGCGCTATGTGGCTTATGCTTCAGCAAGATACCGCTGATGATTTTGTCATTGGTACTGGCGAAACCCACACCGTTCGCGAATTTGTCGAAATCGCCTTCAACCATGTTGGACTCGATCACCAGAAATATGTTGTTGTTGATCCTAAATTCTATCGACCCGCTGAAGTCGATCTTCTCTTGGGCAACCCCACTAAAGCCATGAAAACTCTTGGTTGGAAGCCTGATGTTTCCTTCAACCAACTCGTTACCATGATGGTCGATGCAGATTTGAAACTGCATGCGCAAACCAGCAAGGAAAACCTCTCTAAAGTAGCGTAATTCATGATTTGTAACTTTAGCAGACGATCGGGAATTGATGCCCTTGCGGGCAAAATCAGGAATGGCGTTAAAATAGAACTCGATGATATCCGGGTTATAAGCCCGGTTATCATCCCCAAATCAAATAACCTTTCTCCGCCTCTAGTAGCAAAAAAAACGCTCAAGCAATCTATATTCAAAATCATAAAGTTTCCCTGGCACTTTCTTAAGGCCAAGATGGAAGCTCTTATTGAATTCAAATTACTAGCCCTACACCAAGAAATCCAACTGCTGAACAAGCGGATCGAAACGCTCGAAGTTAATAATCCACCCCAGAATTTGATGCATAGAAATAAATCTTGGAACCCCTCGAACCAGAATATTTAAAATGCGATTAATCATCGATGGACAACCCCTTCAAAATGCAAACTCCCGCGATAGCGGCATAGGCAGATACACCAGCAACTTTCTTAATGCAATTTCTAACCTTCCAGACAGCCACGAAATCTCTCTCGCTCTTCGCACCGATTTATTACCCTGGCAATGTTCTAATCCTAAAGTAAAACTTCTTTTTTACACCCCAGCATCGCCCAACCCCTCAGGCCTCAATGCTGACCATATGAAATGTGAACAACATTATGCGAACTGGATTAATGGTTTTTCACCAGATGCCTACATCAATACCGACAATATGAACCCATGGTTTTTAGTGCCTCGATTCGGCCCAAATAAACCCTTTACAGCTAGCATCTATTACGACCTTATTCCCCTGCTCTTTCCAGATATATATCTTTACGACATTCATGCTGTAAATTTTCACGCAATCAGGCTTCGTTCGCTCATCAAAAACGATTTAATTCTTTCTATCTCTGATCAATCCTCCAAAGATCTCGAACTTTTATTCCCAGAAACCAAAGATAAACTCGTCACCATTCATGGCGCAATGGATCACTACTTTACAGAAGAAAACAACAACCAATCCCCAGCCGTTTGGCACAACTTAAAATCTAAACTCAACCTCAATAAACCTTACTTCTTCCATGTAGGTAGATGGGAACCAAGAAAAAATCTCGAAGGCGCAATCGAAGCTTTTGGATGCTTCAATCTCAAACACCCCGGCCAGTTCAATCTGGTACTTAATTGCACCTTAAAACCTGAACAAGATGCTGCTCTTAAACAATTGTCATCCCAATTCAAAGTGGAAAACCAAATTCGCTTCACAGGCAGAACCAACGATGAAGAACTCAAGCTGCTTTACCAAAACGCACGACTTTTGTTCTTCCCATCGTTCTACGAAGGCTTAGGGCTCCCCATCTTAGAATCCCTAACTTCAGGCACCCCCGTTGCAGTTTCCAACACCTCATCCATGCCCGAATTTGCAGGCCCAGATGCAGGTTTATTCGACCCTTCAAACCCAGAAGACATGGCTCAATGCTTAGAAAAAATGCTTTCAATTCCTAAGGAACAATTATGCGGGAGTGGCAAAAAATTTGCCCGCTCTTTCTCTTGGGAAAACACCGCCGCCAAGGCCTTAAACGGAATCCAATCATTAATTCAATCACCTAAAAAAACATTGAAATCCTGCTGTCTGATAAGGCTTTGGCCAATACTTCAGCAATCAGATAACAACTTGGTGCTTGAAACCATCAAGCAATTGAAAAACGAATTCACTGTTCAGCATTTTGTCTCAGAATCTGAAATATACTTCGACCACGAGGTAGCTAATCAAACTGCCATTCATTCGATGGACACTCTTGCTTCTTATCTGCAAGAAGATCCAGCAATGGTGCTAATCTGCTGGCCCAGATCCCAAGATGAACTAGATCTAATCAAAGGCTTTCAATGTGATGAAAAACACATAGTAATTGATGAAGTGAATAAAAACCTCTTCTGCTCTGGATCGAATTTTGAAAATAGAAATGAATTATCAAGTGATCATCTTCGTAATTTCAAAGTTTTTTTAAATTTAAGCTTCAGAAATAAAAGCCTATAAGTTGTTTAAGGCAAGCGGTCACACTTAATTTTGCTGTGGGATTCGCCGCCAGATCTCCCAACCGGATTCCACCCGCACCTTCTCAAAATCATTACTTAAATCCTTACGAACCATCTGAAACATCCAGCCATACCAAATAAGGTTCTTCTCATCCCTTGCATCAAAGTATATTTCATCAAAAGAAGAATTAATTACCCGATCAATCATTTTAAGATAAATAGCTTTTTTTAGTGCAACTACAGGATCGGAAAATATTTGGTAAGGATAAATGTTTGAGAATCGAGGCAATAAATAAGAATCTGGAGTAAAAAAAATAATCCTATCCGAAATGTTATTTTCATTTTTCTTGACCAAAAAATCACTGCGCGATTTCAGACTTTCCCAATATGATTTTGGCATATAAACCCTATTGTAAAAAACCGAATCATCGACCAATGGTCGGCCTTTTTTCACTAAAGGAACCTGCCAGCGAAAATCATTTTTTACATTCCATTCCAAAGGATTCCATGACCAATCAATTCCATAACTTGATTTAATAAGCAACAAAACTGCAACCAGTCCTGGCAAAACTGAAACATAACTTTTCATGGGGTAACGTTTTAAAGATATTTTCAACGAGCGATTTAGATCAATTATTACAAACCCATAAATGAAATAAAAACTTGAAAGATATTCGAGATCAGGCCTACTAACAAAATACGCAAACCAAACAAGAAAAATCACACTTATCATAATTCTTACTGCTGAATTTTTATCCCGACCATCAGAAATAACATTAACGACAAAGTAAAAACAAACATGTAAGAAAATAAATATTGGCCATAAATCAAATTTATAGGGAACAGTCCAAGCTCCCGATGTTCCAAGCAAAGAAGGCATAATATAGTTAAACCATCCAGACAAGGATGGTAAGAATCCAAAAACCAGAAAAAACAGCAAGTTAAAAAAAACAAAACCGCTAAGGATCCCAAGTAGAAACAACAAGCAATTTTTTACAACTAAATGGAATTCTAAATTAAGGTTCTTCAAATGAACGAAAAGAAATGCCATAATTCCAACTAATGAAGCTATCCCGGATTCAACATTTAATAACAACGCAAAACTTCCAACACACCCAAGAATTGGATAGAAAAAAATAGATTTTCTATCAGACCAAATCATAACAAATAACAATGAAAAGGTTATTCCAAAAGTTCGAATTGGAGAATGATTGATTGGAACTAATGCTCCATCTGTTGAATAATGCCAGGGAAGCATAAACAAAACAGCCGGAACCATATAAACCCAATTCTGTTTACCCCATTTCCAAAACAAATAAAGAGATACTACCCAATACAAAATATCAGCAACTTGAACAATTTTTAATATTCCCCCAAGGCTCAAAAGCTTTCCCTGAATTTTTGCGATCAAACCAATCAAGGAAGGAAGAATTGCACCATAAGTAGGATTAACTTCATCCAATAATTTAAACCCACCAAATAACAAATCTGACTGGCCAATAATCACAGTATAATGAATATTAGTAACCGCCATATTGGCTTCGGTAGATTTGGAAAAATCAGGAAATAAGAATAAACTATTAAGCAGGGGAAATAAGAAACCAATCAATAAAAAAACAAAAATACCCCCTCGGGATAACCTAAGGACCTTTAAAAAATAACCTGACAATTGAAAATTCAGTTTAGAGATAAGTTTTTTATTAATTACATCAAATATCAATGGTTTAAATAAAATTAACAATGCTAAAAATATCAAAATAAATTTATGGGCTCTTGTTCTACCTGAACTATCAGTAATCTGATTTGAAAAATTAACAAAAGAGGTCGATTCTGATTTTCCAGAAAAGGGTGTTTTTTCAAGATCAATAATTGTTATTTTTTCCGGCCACAATTTAAAACATACGACACCAATAAGAATCAATACACCAACAACAACAAAAGCTAACATACAATTTTTTATTTGATTATTAAAATTCACAAAAATCCACTTTGCATTTGCACTTCATTATGAAAACAAAGCTTAAATTGCTTGATTGTTTTTAAAAAGTCAAGCCAAGTACAAATTTTTAAACAATTTAACAACCAACTTTTCCTCACTACACCCCCCAAAAGTGCCAAAGCCAACATTATTAAATTAAGATATGTACTAAAATCTTGATAAATCTATGTTCAACAACAAAAACTTTGAAATTGAGATAAAACCTTCTTTAAAAAATATAAACAAAAGTTCCAGTTGCATATTAAACTCAAATTCCAGTATATAAGGAATTGTCAATTGGTTTAATAATTAATAATGATAACTTTTATGGCATGGAGGCCATGAATTTAATGATTAAGAAAAATACAATTCATGATGACCCACCGCTTGTTCGGTTATTGCCTAGTCCTTGTGCTTTATGCTGTAGTTACGAAAACTCCAAAGAAATCTACCCTTCAAACTTTGATCTAGAAGCATTTAATCCAGAAGTTTTTTCAGCAAGAAGGTTGCCAGATAGAATTCACTACCGAATGGTAGAATGTAAAAAATGTAAGCTCCTAAGGTCTGACCCTGTTGCAGATTCAGACACGCTTCTGCAACTATACATTAAAAGCACTTTTTCCTATGGCAATCAAATTGATTTTTTGAAAAAAACGTACGGTAGATACTTAGAACTGGCAAAAAAAGTGGCACCATATGCTACATCTCTGCTAGAAATTGGATGCGGGTCAGGTTTTTTTTTAGAAGAAGCAATTAAACACGGAATCCCCAATGTATGGGGTGTCGAACCTAGCACGAATGCAGCATCACAAGCACCTATAAATTTACAAGGTAAGATAGTTCTAGATGTCATGCGTCCTAATTTGTTTCCTAAGGATACAACTTTTGACATCATCTGCCTCTTTCAAGTTTTAGATCATATGCCTGACCCAGTAGGGACATTAAGTGAATGCCAAAAATTACTTTCCGCTAATGGTGTAATTTTAATTTTGAATCACGATATAGAGGCTTGGTCTGCAAAATTATTAGGCGAATCAAGCCCAATTATTGATATTGAACACACTTATCTTTATAGCAAACAGACATTAGCTAAAATTTTGGAAGCGGCTGGTCTTAAGGCCGTCGAACAAGGATGCGCATGGAATAGTTACGATATTTCTTATTTGATTAAACTATTCCCATTCCCCAAATTCATAAAAAGTTTCATTTTGTTCTTATTTAAAGTCACACTACTAGGAAAGGTTCCAGTAAGGGTACCGTTAGGCAACCTATACTCACTTTCAGTAAAAAAACAGGAGTTTTAACATGAACCAAAAATCCAACCCAAACATTGAAGCTTTTCAAAATGATGTCGTTTCAAATGGTGGGTATCAATACACCACAAATGCACCACTAAGTTCCCAAATGGCTAATGAACGACTTACTAAAGCAACCATTGATTCTGCAAATTTCATTGGGGCGAATTTAATTGATATTGGATGTGGGGATGGGACTTATACATTTGAATTACTTTCCCGGGGAAATGCAAAATCAGTGGTCGGGATTGACCCAGCAACTGATGCAATAAATTTAGCCAATAAAAAAACTGGGTTAAGAAATGCAACTTTCATTCCAGCAAGTGCTTACGACCTTCCTTATCCTAACCAAACTTTTGATTTTGCAATTTTAAGAGGAGTGTTGCATCATCTAGAATTCCCTGAAAAAGCAATTAAAGAAGCTCTACGAGTATCCAAAGAAATAATCGTCATAGAACCAAATGGGTTTAATCCTGTCCTCAAATTAATTGAAAAAAATTCTAGTTACCATAAAGCGCATGACGAAAAATCGTACACCTCTTGGAAACTTTTTCAATGGGTTAGAGCAGGTAATGGAAAAGTTGAGAATTTTAGTTTCGTTGGACTTGTACCTTTTTTTAGCCCAAACTGGATGGCAAAAATTTGCAAATTATTTGAACCTATGGTTGAATCTTTTCCTATCGTAAGGAGAATTTGCTGCGCTGTTTGTGTTTTTAAAGCTAAAAGTTATCACGAATCAAAAACCCAAGTCAAGGATGTTGCCTGATGCGTGTGCTTATCACTGGCGCAGGAGGGTTCATTGGGGCAAATTTGACCAGACGAATGATTTCGCTTGGCCACAATGTTCATATTTTATTGCACCCTCAAAGTAATCCTTGGCGATTAAATGACATTTTAAAACAGGTTAATATTCATTCTGTCGATCTTAAAGACCAAAACAAAGTATCAGAAGCAATTTCAATTTCTAAACCTGATTGGATTTTTCACCTTGCTGTGCATGGTGCTTATTCTTGGCAAAATCAAGATGGCGATATCTTATGCACCAATGTTCTTGGAACTATGAACCTTCTCCAATCTTCTATCAAACAAGGTTTTGATGCCTTTATAAACACTGGGTCATCATCAGAATATGGATTTAAAGATCATGCCCCGAAAGAAAATGAATGGCTAGAACCAAATTCCACCTATTCAGCAAGCAAAATTGCAGCTACTCTTTTTTGCGAACACCAAGCCAAAGCAACGAATACAAGAATTGCAACCATGAGGCTTTATTCCGTGTATGGCCCTTGGGAAGAACCCAAAAGATTAGTGCCTTCTCTATTAGTTCATGGAATTCAGGGGCTGTACCCACCCTTAACCAACCCAGACACAGCAAGGGATTATATTTACATCGATGACGTTGTAGATGCTTATATCGACGCTGCAGGAAAAATTAAACCAGGCGTAGGTGAAATCTTTAATGTTGGGTCAGGAATTCAAACCTCAATTGCAGAATTAGTTACTATCACAAATCAAATTTTTCCGAACAGAGGATTACCGCAATGGGGGAGCATGCAGAATAGAATTTGGGACACCAATACCTGGGTTTCAAATCCGGATAAATTAATTTCTAATCTAGGATGGCTTCCAAAAACAAACCTTCAAAAAGGTCTGGGTCTTTTTACAATGTGGCTCAAATCATCAAAAACGATTCAAAATTATTATGAATCGCAACTATTACCAAGAAAAATTGCATCGTAATCAGGTATTGGTTTTAAATATTTTTTGAGTGCTTATATTGTATTTTGACCATCACTCGGAGTAAAACCAAACAACACAAGCCCATAATGATTGAAAAAATCTCCGCTAATCATTGAGAAAAAATGCTTGAACATGAAATATTTGGCCAATACGAAGAATTGCAAAAAAAAGCTCGAGCAAGGCTTATAAAAATGCATTACGAAAGTAATGCTGGGCATGCCGGTGGTAATCTTTCTGCCCTTGATATCCTTTTATGCTTACACCACGCTGTTATTAAAGAAGATGACTTATTTGTTTTGTCCAAAGGGCATGCTGCTGGTGCACTTTATATCACCCTATGGACAATAGGAAAAATTCCAGAAACTGAATTAAGCACTTTTCATAAAGATGGAACTAGGCTTAGTGGACATCCTCCCGTACACGGTTTACCTGAAGTTCAATTTGCAACAGGAAGCCTAGGCCATGGATTATCGCTGGCAGCAGGATTAGCTTTGGCTAAAAAATTGAAACAGGAAAAAGGAAGAATCTACTGCTTAACTTCTGATGGGGAATGGAACGAGGGGTCTTGCTGGGAAGCTCTTATTTTTGCTCAGCATCATAAACTCGACAACCTAACTCTTGTTGTTGACTCCAATGGTTTACAAGGCTTTGGAACTACAAAAGAAGTTGCAGATCTAGGATCCCTTGCAGAAAAATTTAAAATTTTTGGAGTCGAAACACTAGAAGTTAATGGTCATGACTCCTCATCGATTCTTTCCGCTTTAAAAAACAACACCACGCTTAAAGCTATAGTTGCAAAAACCATGAAAGGGAAAGGCGCAAGTTTCATGGAAAACAAAATGGAATGGCACTATTTGCCGATGACAAAAGATCAATTCCTCCAAGCCACAGAGGAACTAGCCTAAATGCGTAAAGCCTTTTGCGAATCATTGGTAAATAAAAGCTCAAATAAAGAGTTTGTCTTCCTTACAGGCGATTTAGGTTTCATGGCTTTAGAACCATTGCGTACCGCTATGAAAGATCGATTTATAAACGCTGGAGTTTCAGAGCAAAATATGGTCTCCGTAGCAGCAGGTTTGGCAAAATCAAATTTGCGACCTTGGGCATACAGCATTGCTCCATTCATCTATGCACGGCCTTTTGAACAAATTAGAAACGATGTTTGCCTTCACTCATTACCTGTTATTTTAGTCGGTAATGGTGGAGGTTACGGGTATGGCGTAATGGGCGCAACCCACCATTCACTCGAAGACTATGGCGCATTATTAACCTTACCAGGAATGCGTACTTTTATTCCTGCATTTGATGAAGATATTAACCCAATGGTTGATATCCTATTTAAAGTAAATCATCCATGTTATTTAAGACTTGGTGTAACCGAACTTCCAAAAGATTTCCAACTGCCAGAATATAATAGCTGGCGAAAACTTCTTGATGGTGATGGAGCCACTTTAGTTGTTGTTGGTCCATTAGTCGGAAGCATTCTTCAACATCTTTTAAATCTTGATAAATCAATACGGCCAAACTTATGGTTGTTAAGCGAATTATCACCAACGAAATTTCCAGATGAATTTGTTTGTGACATTAATCGCACTGGGCATCTATGCGTTGTAGAAGAGCATGGGTCCCACGGGGGTGCCGGGCAAATAATTGCTCATTTACTTTTAAAAGAAGGAAAACCTCCCAAACGATTTACAACCAAAACCGCACTTGGCTACCCATCTGGAAAATATGGCTCGCAAAAATATCATCGTGTAGAAAGTGGCCTAGATCCTATTTCAATTTGTAAACATCTAGAAATTTAATCTGAAATCAAATGACCAACTTGATCGAAAATAAAACTGATGATTTTGAAATGAGAGCCCAAGCCCTTCAAGGACCAATTTTAATTCTTGGGGGGTGTAGTTTTTTAGGTGCAAACCTATTTAGATTATTAACCAAATATCGAAATGATGTTTACACATTTGTCTTGAATGAAAACAGTTGGCGTTTAGAACACCCTACTAAACACAATATAAAACATTTTCAAACTTCAAATGATGAATTACTTAACAAAATAATTGCGGATATAAAACCAAGCTCAGTATTCGATTGTTTTAATTACGAATACTTGAATCCCCCACAATCCATAAAATCAGTTTATGATCTTAATTTCTTTGCTTCATTTAAAGCCTTATCGTTGTTGGTTAATACAAAGTTAAGTTGTTATATTCATGCTGGTTGTAATAGAAAAAAAAATGATCAGTACATTTCAATAGATATTAATCAATCACCAGAAGCCAATTCTTTTTTAGATGCTAAAACCGCTATAAGAGAAATGATTTCGAATTATGGGCACACCTACAGGATGCCCGTTATCAATGTCCAGTTGCCTGAAACTTATGGCCCGCTTCAAGATACTATTAACCCGGTTATAGAAAATTTTACCCAATCCGCAACCAACCAAAACAATCCTAGCGAACATTCAAAATGCTTATTTGTCGATGATGCAATTAATTTACTTTTTACGGCAGCTTTAAAAATTACTGATTTAAAATTAGGCTCATCCATAGACATCAATTCAGATAGTTTCGAATTCCAAGATTGGAAACCAGTTATTTCTATGGAGAAAGGAATCAAGATTACAGAAGATTGGCAAAGAAATTATTTGGCCAAAACTAATCACAATAATGAAGGCAGCGCTTTAGATAAAACCTACAGTGTCAGCGCTATTATCGCTTGCTATAAAGATGGCCAAGCTATTCCGATTATGTATCAAAGGCTTAAAGATGTCTTTTGTAAGCTTAAAATTGACCATGAAATCATTTTTGTAAATGATTGCAGTCCTGATGATAGCGAGAATATTATCTGTGAGATTTCATCTAAAGATTCAAAAGTCATAGGTATTAGTCATTCAAGAAATTTTGGCTCACAATCTGCATTTAAAAGTGGCATGAGCATCTCTTCAATGAATTCTTGTGTACTACTTGATGGCGATTTACAGGACACACCAGAATTAATCGAGAAATTTGTAGAGAAATGGCGTGAAGGTTTTGATGTAGTTTATGGACGAAGGGTAAAACGCGAAGCAACTTGGTTCATGCAAATAGCTTATAAAGCATTTTACCGGGTATTTGACTATTTATCTTATATTCCGATCCCAAAAGATGCAGGTGATTTTTCACTAATAAGTAAACGCGTTGTCAAGGAAATGCTTAAATTTCCGGAACGCGATGCATTCTTAAGAGGCATAAGGGCTTTTGTTGGATTTAAGCAAACTGGCGTTGATTATATACGACCCGAAAGAATGTTCGGGGTAACCACCAATAGCTTTTTTAAAAATATTGGATGGGCAAAAAAGGGAATATTAAGTTTTAGTAACAAGCCGTTAAACATTTTAAGCTTTTTAGGAATTACCCTATTTCCTTTAAGTGTTTTTTTAGGCTTAATGCAAGTTCTTTCAAAATTATTTTTTCCTGAATTAGCTCCTCCAGGCTTCACTTCGACCATCTCTATCATAATTTTCTTCGGGGCTATCAATCTTTTTGCAATCAGTGTAATTGGAGAATATTTAGCTAAAATTTTTGAAGAAGTAAAACAAAGGCCTGCCTTTATTCAAAACAAAATCATCAAAAACGGTTCAACCAAAAACCTTTAATTACAATCAATTTTTTAAAACTCCAATCTAAGCTCAATTTCCACCTATTTAAAACCATCTAACCTATTAACCCTATCTTCCCATACTGATTCGTGAACCGCCCCTTAAGCCAGATGCTCTTGATTCTTTTTAATCGTTTACGGTAGACCTTCCTTATCGAAGCATTCTAGGTGTTTCAGAACTCATCCATTGAAGTTCTGCTGGCCCAACCTAGATTTCGCTTCTTATTTATTTTGCCAAAGGAATGGCGCATGCTTATTACCCAAACCCCTTTAAGAATTAGCTTTCTTGGCGGGGGCACTGATTATCCCGAATACTTCGAAAAATATGGCGGCGCCGTTCTTGGAACCGCTGTTGATAAATGCGCCTATTTCGCCATTTCACGCTTTTATTCAAAGCTTTTTGATTACTCCATAAGAATTGCCTATCGCAAAGTCGAGTGCGTTTCCTCCCTCAACGATATTGAACATGCCCCCTTCCGCGAATGCATGCGCTGGACAGGCCTTCACCAAGATGTGGAAATCAATCACTCTGCAGAGCTCCCCGCAGGCACCGGCCTAGGCTCTTCTTCATCCTTTACCGTCGGGCTTTTAAACACAATCTATGCCTACCAAAGAAAATTGGTTCCAAACCTTGAATTAGCCTACGAAGCAATCGACATCGAACGCAATGTCCTTAAAGAATCGGTTGGTGTTCAAGATCAAACCTTTGCTGCTGTAGGTGGATTTAATCTCATCGAATTCCGCAGCATGGGCAATTTCATTGTTAATCGAATTCCCTTTTCTCCTATTCGACTTGAAGAATTTGAAAACCACCTCATGGTTTTCTTTACTGGAATCAAACGCAGGGCTGATGAACTCGCTAGCAAACAAGTTAAGAAAGTTGAATTTAATCTCAAACGCCTAGCGTCTATGCGTTTGCTTGTCGATGAAGGTTACAATGTTCTTGCAGGCTCCGGGCCCATTTCTGCTTTTGGTGATACCCTCCATAAATCATGGATGCTAAAACGATCTCTCGATGAAGCGATCAGCAATGATACCGTTGACGAGCTTTACCAAGCGGGAATGGATGCAGGCGCTATTGGTGGCAAACTTTTAGGCGCAGGTGGCGGAGGCTTCATGCTCTTTTTCGTTCCACCAGAAAAAAAAGCTGCGATCGCCAAAAAACTCGCTAACTACCAACAAGTTGATTTCCATGTTAATTCTAGAGGTTCGCATGTCGTTCACGCAGATAGCGAACGCTATGTAAGCCAATTTCCTGCTGTTGTTCGCGAGGCTGCATGACAAATCCACTTTCAAATATTCCCGTACTTATTCTTGCTGGTGGCTTAGGCACCCGCTTAAGATCCGTCGTCGCAGACAAACCAAAAGCACTCGCCCCAATCATGGGAAAGCCTTTTCTTGAAATCCAAATTGAACTCCTAAAAGATCAAGGTGCAACTCACTTCGTTCTTTGCGTCGGCTATCTTTCTGAACAAATCTCCGAAACTTTTGGGGATGGATCCAAATTTGGTGTGCGCATTGATTATTCTGAAGAACGAGATCAACTTCGTGGCACCGCAGGCGCAATCAAACTGGCCCAACCCTTTATCAAAGATCGTGCCCTCGTCTTAAATGGCGACACCTATCTTGATTTTGATCACAACGAACTGGTTGCAAGGCATCTTGCGGAAATCAAATTTGGCGCCAAGGCCACTTGTACCCTGGCTAGGCTCGAAAATGCATCCCGGTTTGGCACCGTTATCCTTGATGAACACGATCATTATGTGGCTGGTTTCCTCGAAAAAAACATCAATAATCATGGCCCTGCATGGCTTAATGCTGGCGCCTACATGCTTGAACGTAATTTCGTCGAAGCTATTGCACCCGACAAAATCGTTTCTCTTGAACGAGAGATTTTCCCAAACCTGATTGCCAAGGGTGGAAAGATCGCTGCGACTCTTAGCAGCAGGCCTTTTTACGATATTGGCACGCCGGAAGATTACAAAGGCTTTTCTGATCTTTACCAAAGGTGGAATCATGACCGACATCGAGCTGCTTAAAACTGCACTTAAATCTGCAATGGCTGTTTATCAAAATGTTCTTGATAACGAAACCTATTGCATCACCAATATTGCTACAAAGCTTGGCGATATTTTAGAGGCAGGTGGTACCATTTATCTTTGTGGTAATGGTGGCAGTGCTGCAGATGCGCAACATATCGCTGCGGAATTCGTCGGTAGATTTCTCCGCGAACGCAAAGCACTTCCTGCCCAAGCCCTTACTGTTAATACCAGCATCCTCACTGCTATTGGCAATGACTATGATTTCTCCCAAATATTTTCACGGCAAGTAAAAGCCATGGTTACCGCAAAGGATGCTTTGGTAGGAATCAGCACCAGCGGCAAATCCCCTAATGTTTTGGAAGCAATCAAAGAAGCAAAAAAAATCGGCGCCCTTACCGTAGCCTTCACAGGCTTACCTGGTGAACCTCTTGCCTCAGCTTGTGATCTTGCTTTCAAAGCCCCAACCAAGGAAACTCCCCGTATACAAGAAGTGCACATCGCTGCTTGGCATGGCATTTGTGATATCATCGAAAGGCGTGTCCATGAACAAGAGACCGGCAATTTTTCTGGACAGAGACGGGGTGATCATCGAGGAAGTCAACTACCTCTCGCATCCTGATCAAGTAAAGCTTATCCCAGGCTCTGCCAAGGCAATCCAAACCCTGAATACTCTGGGTATTCCTGTCATCGTCGTCAGCAATCAAGCTGGGGTTGCAAAGGGATATTTCCCCATCACCCAAATCCCCCTAGTGCACGTTAGGTTAATTGAATTATTGGCGCAAGAAAATGCCCATGCAGATGCTATTTATTACTGCCCACATCATTCTGAAGGCACAATTCCAGAATACTCATTCAAATGCCAATGTAGAAAACCTGAACCCGGAATGCTGCTCGAAGCTAAAGAAAAACTAAATCTCAACTTGACACAATCATGGTTAATTGGCGACAACATTACTGATGTGGAAGCCGCTGCCAAAGTTGGTTGCAAGTCCATACTTGTGCAAACAGGGCATGGCAAACAATTTGCTGCCTGCACTTTGCCAATTGGTACCGTTAGGAAAGCTGATTTACTTGAGGCTGTGAATTTTATTCTACTTTCACCCTCTTCTCTTGGTTGTTGTGCCTGATCTATTTTTAGGGAGATACTATAAAGTGCCTGCGAAAATTCTTATCACTGGTGGCGCCGGATATATTGGTACTGTCCTTGTGCCCATGCTTCTAAACGATGGCCATCATGTAACAGTCCTTGATAGCTTCCTTTTTAATCAACCTACTCTCCTTGATTCTTGCATCGACCCAAAACTTACTGTTGTAAGGGGCGATTGTCGTGATAAAAACATTATCACCAAACTGATCAAAGATGTTGATTACATCATTCCGCTTGCCGCAATCGTTGGGGCCCCTGCTTGCAACCTCGATACCACCGCTGCAACTTCCATTAACCTAGATGCAATTAAATTAATACTTTCATTGCGATCTAAAAATCAACGCATCGTTCTGCCAAATACCAATAGCGGCTATGGCATGGGCCAAAAAGGTAGTTTCTGCACCGAAGATAGCCCCTTAGAACCCATCAGCCTTTATGGCAGAACCAAAGTAGATGCAGAGCGAGCTGTATTAGATGCAGGCAACTCACTAACTTTTAGATTGGCAACCGTATTTGGATTATCTCCAAGAATGCGAATCGATCTTTTGGTCAATGATTTTGTTTACAGAGCGATTAATGACAAAGCTGTAGTTATATTCGAAGGGCATGCAAAACGAAATTACATTCACATTCGCGATGTAGGCAGGGCATTTGTTCATGCCATCAACAATTTCGAAAAAATGCAAGGGCAGGCTTATAATGTTGGCCTTTCAGATGCTAACCTCTCAAAAATCGAGCTCTGTAAAGAAATTCAAAAATATATTCCTAGCTTCGTATTTTTGGAAGCGCCCATTGGCGAAGACCCAGACAAACGCGACTACATTGTTTCAAACGAAAAAATTGAAAAGACAGGTTTCAAACCCAAATACAGTTTGAATGATGGCATCCAAGAACTCATGAAGGGCTACATCATCCTTCGCAACCGCATTTATGCAAATGTGTAACAATAATGCCCAAAGGTAAAATCGATGAGTGATCTTCCTAAATTCTACATCATCAATAATGGGATGAAGGATTTGCGTGGGCATTACTTTGAAACTTCAATATCAATCGCTGAAGCTGCAAGAGACATGGGTTGGCGCCCAATTCTTGCAGGCCATGCAGACTGCAAAAAAGATATTGCTCCTGAATGGCTTGAGTTTTACCCTATCTTTCGCGTAGATCATTGGATGGAAACAGCTCCTTTTGTAACAGGAGATGATGAAATACATGTGAATTTAAAAAAATATGAAGAAACATCAATTGAAAATGTAATAAATGAAAATACAACTTTTGAAGATTACATAAAGAATAGATTTTATATTAACCCTGATCTATCACAAAAAGTGAAAATCGAGGATCAAAATACAAAAATAAAAAACAATTATTTTATATCATTATCATCTATTAAATTCGCAGTAAAAATCTTTAAAAAAGTTTTATCAATTTTTATCAAAAAAAGTGATACTCAGTTACAAAATACAAATCCTAAGCCGCTTGAAAGTGAACTTTTCAATAAACATGTATTTTATTTAGATTTATCAAAATTGCTTGCAGTAACAAGGGCTAAATGTGGTGACTTTGTCTTTCTTCCGACTGCCCACGGAAGAGAATTGCTAGCAATCACGGATCTTTTAAAAGAAGGAAACAAAGGAATAAATTTCGGCCTAGAATTCCGATATTCACTTGAGTCGAATGCAACCCCTATTAAAAAAGAAACCTCTTACCTTGAAGATCATCTCTTTTATTTTGAAGAGATAAAAAAAACCGGATTACCTGCTGAAATAACATTATTTACTGACACGATTGAACTTGCCAAAGAGTACCAATCCTATTCGAATTTACCATTTAAAGTTTTACCCATTCCATTAAGACAAAAATATATATACGAAGGCCCACGATTATCAAAAACAAATACTCAAATCAGTTTAGTTTTCCTTGGCGACGCTAGAGAAGAAAAAGGCTTTCATTGGTTACCATATCTAGTAGAAGATCTTGCCAAAGAATACTTTGAAACAGAAATAATAACATTACATGTTCAAGTTTCAATGGGAATGCTGCCTGAACCTCGTTGCCAAAGCGCATTACGAATTCTTAAATCATATCCATCAAAATGGATAAAATTTTACGGCTTAAATGAAGCTTTAACTTCTGATGATTATTACGCATTATTAAATCAGGCTAGTATATTGCTATGCCCCTACGATAATAAAAAATACAAAAACCGAAGTTCGGGAACAATCGCAGAAGCTATTGCAGCAGGAATACCTACGATTGCACCTTCAAAAACATGGTTAGCATCGGAACAACCAGACGGGACAGGTTTAAAATTTGACGATTTAGAAAGTTTTCTAATTAAATCAAAATTTCTTATCGACAACTTTAATTGTTTTCAAAAAAAAGCAATTGTATCAAAACAGGATTATTCCTTAAAACATAACACAAAAGAACTGATTAAATTAGTCACATTGACTGAACTAAAGAACAAAAAATTTATTGGGGAAGTGGCATGAAAGAAAATCCCCACATCCTCTATGTGTACCCATTTGGGCCATTCTATCCTATTACATCAGGATCTGATTTACTTGCAAACACTCACCTTGAATATTTTCGGAGAAAAAAAGCTAAAGTTGATCTTCTTTTTTACCACAGACCTGAAAAAGCAAACCAAATAAAACTATTTAATGAAAAGTACTCTTGGTGCAATAGCATTCATGAACTACAAACTCCATGGCATGAATTAAGGTATGGCGAATTTCTTAGCGTTGCTGATTATGTGACAAAAATTGAGCCTTTAAAATCACTTTTAAAACAAAATTACGATCTGGTTTTCAATAATTACTGCTTAACTGCCCCGATTGCATTCGCTGCTAAAAAAGCAAAAATTAAAGTTTTGGAAACGGTCGACCATCTTTTTAATGCCTTCCCAATAAGTTTAGGTAAAAAGAACCAACCTACATGTGATTTATTCTTTTATAAAAAAGTAGAATTTGATTTGTATAAAATATTTGACAAAATTTTATTTATAAACCAATCAGAACTTGATGACACCCCAAAAATAAATGGTTTATCTTACGAATGCATTCCACCCGCCTGGCCATTTGAAAATATTTTCCCAAAAAAAACAAGTAATACAAATATTGATGTACTTTTTATAGGGGGAGGCAACAAACCTAATTTAGAAGGCTTAGATTTTTTTTATAACGAAATTTTTTTCCCTTACCTACGAAATAAAAATATAAAGCTGACTGTCGTCGGAAAAGTATGCAACTCTTGGTATGTTGAAGACCCAAAGGTTAAAAAATTAGGATTTTATTCAGGACCAATTTCAGAAATCTACGATTCCAGCAAAGTTGTCATTATCCCTATTTTAGAGGGAACAGGACTTAGCATAAAAACAATCGAAGCTTTTGCATTTGGAAAAGCGATTATTTCTACACCCTCAGGAACGAGAGGCATGAATATAACAGGAAACCCATTAGTAACAATAGACATGAAAAATAATCCAGAAGCTTTTGCAAAAGCAATTATCGATTTAATTGACAACCCAATTAAACGGGATGAACTTGGAAAAAAAGCTTTAACTCAATTTCGAAAAGAACATTCGTTTGAAGTATATTCTTATAGAATGGACAAATTTCTAGAGCTTGCATCATAAAATATACTTCATGAAATTCTGTTAAATCAATCAAGGTGGAGACAATGAACAATCAAAAAAAATTCTACATCATCAATAACGGGATGAAGGATTTGCGTGGGCATTATTTTGAAACTTCAATTTCTATTGCTGAAGCTGCAAGGGACATGGGTTGGCATCCAATTCTTACTGGGCATGCAACATGCGAATTAGGCATGATTCCAGAATGGCTGGAATTCTACCCTGTGTTTAGAACCGACCATTGGATGTCTTCTAAAATTGAAGATCAATCGTACATCGAAACCCTTATAAATTTTGCAGAATACCACCAGGCATCAATCGAACAAGTCAAAGCAGGGAAAGCAACTTTTCAACAATTCATAAATTCTCGTTTTTATATCCGACCAGAACTAAATGCCTGGAATATCGTTCCCGTGAAACAAACATTTTTCACCAGAATTACTCATCGAATTAAAGAAGTTTACGACAATGATGGACTGGCTAAATTATTATTGCTAACCTTGAAAAAGATATTCCGTGAATGTTGCCCGCCCCTAATTTTAAAAATACTAAAAAAAGGGTTATCACCGATTATTAAAAAACCAGAATTAATAAAGCCTAATAAACTTCATTTCGACTTAGATCATGAACTTCATTCCTGCATATTATTTAAAAATGATCTTTCCAAAATTCTTGCTTTAACAAAAGCTACACCTAGTGACTTTGTTTTTCTCCCAACAGCACACGGAAGAGAATTACTTGCTATTTCTCAAATTTGTGAAGAATCAACATTTGCACCTCGGTTTGGACTTGAATTCAGGCATGCACTTGATTTTCCATTGATAATTCTACCCCTAGGCGAAGAACATGCCTATACGGCACAACATCGGTTTTATTTTGAAAGAATCAAAGAAAAAGGTTTGTCCAACAGAATCAGGCTCTTCACTGATACAAAAGAACTTGCAGAAGATTACTCAAAATTTTCAGGTTTGCCTTTCGATGTCCTTCCGATACCATTTAGGCAAGATTTTTTAAAGAATCACGAAGTAATTCTCCCTATTTCGCATGAAAAACTTAGGATTGTGTATATCGGCGACCCAAGGGAAGAAAAAGGCTTTCATTGGTTACCCTTTTTAATTGATTTCCTCGGCCTAGATTATTTGAAAACAAATAAAGTAGTATTAGAAATTCAAGCATCCGTGCATCCTGTTAATTCAGAACTAAAATGCATCAATGCCCTAGAAATCCTGAAATCTTATCCTAAAGAATGGATCAAATTCCATGGCTCAAACGGGCCATTAAATCCAGAATCTTATTACCAACTTCTTTCTGCTGCTCATGTGATTATTTGCCCCTACGATAAACTTACCTATCACTCACGAAGTTCAGGAACTTTAACTGAGGCTATTGCCGCAGGAGTTCCAACAATTGTTCCCGCTGATACTTGGTTGTCTAACCAGCAACCCACAGGTTCTGGTTTGACTTTTGATGGATTGCAAGATTTTTTAATTAAAACAAAACAATTAATTGATAATTACCCAGAATTTTTACAAAAAGCAAAACTTGCAAAAGTTGAATGGCAGAAAAATCAAGATCCAAAAGATTTAATCATGGAAGTTACAAAAGAATCTTTCCAAGAGTTAATAGCGAGATAAAAATGAAAGTTCTTTACATATATCCTTTTGGGCCTTTCCATCCTATTTCTTCAGGATCGGATATTATTGCATCAAACCATTTGGAATATTTCAAACAAAAAGGATGGGATGTTGATTGCTGTATCTATCAAATAACTGACAAAGAAAAACAATTTCCAGCATTTCGTGAAAAATATAAATTTTGCAGAAGCATCCATCAAATAAACCAACCAGGTACATTTTTTAAATTTGGAGAATTATTATTCGCATCAGAGTATGCAACAAGAATTGAACCTTTTAAAACATTACTCTTAAACAATTACGATTATATTTTCACTAATTATGTTTTTACTGCCCCATTGGCTGTTGCAGCAAAAAAACCAACCACAATAATATTAGAAACTCATGACCATTTTTTTGAGGCTAATTCAATCAGCCAAAATCTAAAACCTGATACTAATTTTGAAAAATCAGTAATTCGAAACATTGAATTTGATCTTTACAAAGTATTCAACAAAATCATTTTTATCAATAAAGATGAGTATGATTCTACTCCGAAAGAGCCCGGCATCTCATATTCCTATATTCCTGCAGCTTGGCAAGGTGTAATAAATAAAACTTCAACAGACCAAGAGTTTTTTGACTTATTATTTGTAGGATCAAACCACCCGCCCAATATTGATGGTATCAATTATTTCTACCAAAAAGTGTTTTTACCTTTTCTACGCCCAAAAGGAATATCCCTAAATATTGCAGGAAAAGTTTGCAACAATCTAAATATCGAAGATCCCAAAGTAAAAAAATTGGGGTTTTATTCAGGTAATATTGGCGAACTGTATTCTGCGGCTAAGGTTGTAATTATTCCAATATTAGAAGGCTCTGGTTTTAGTATAAAAACCATGGAAGCCATGGCTTTTGGAAAACCAATCGTCACTACCGCAAAAGGTGCAAGGGGCATGAACATTGATGCCAATCCTTTTATGATTGTCGATATGAAAAAAAATTCCGAAAGTTTCGCTGCTGCTATTTTAAATCTCCTTGATTCACCGGAAAAAAGAAAAACCCTTGGCCAAATTGCCTTGGATCAGTTTACTAAAGAACATTCTTTCGCTGTTTATTCACAAAGAATGGATCGTTTTCTTGGTGTATAACTAAAGGCACATTGATATGAATGAAAATAATATTGTAATAGTTGGTGCAGGCATCGTTGGGCTTTCCACCGCTATGCACCTTGCTCAAACTAAAATTGGCAAAGTTTTAGTCTTGGAAACAGAAAAAGATGTCGCTGAACATCAGACTGGTAATAACAGTGGTGTTATCCATTCCGGCCTTTACTACAAGCCAGGTTCTGCCAAGGCTAAAAACTGCGCAGAAGGCTGTGATGCAATGTACGATTTCTGCAAAGAATACGGCATCGCTCATGATCGTTGCGGCAAAATCGTTGTCGCAACTCATCTCGATGAATTACCCCGAATGGCCGAACTCGAAAAGCGTGGCCTAGCCAATGGCCTTACTGGCATCAAGCAACTTTCAAAAGAAGAATTAAAAGATTACGAACCCCATGTTGCAGGCATTGCAGGCTTGTTTGTTCCGCAAACAGGCATCGTAAATTACAAAGATGTCTGCAAGGTTTATCAACGCCTGATAACTGAATCGGAAGGCGAAGTTCGACTGGGATGCAAATTCATCTCTTGTAAACGCGATACGAACGGCCTAGCCATTGAAACCAACCAAGGCAAAATTCACGCTTCATTTTTGGTTAACTGCGGTGGCTTGCAATCAGATCGGGTTGCCAAGGC
>Ga0208856_1000099_pt1 | contig 36104 bp, 28 predicted proteins | sample LakMenEpi13Jul12_FD_150690 | JGI IMG/M metagenome (GOLD analysis project Ga0208856, IMG submission 150690) | Freshwater microbial communities from Lake Mendota, WI - 13JUL2012 deep hole epilimnion (SPAdes) | ecosystem: Environmental > Aquatic > Freshwater > Lentic | place: Lake Mendota, Madison...
GACGAGCCGCGGCTCCATGATCTGCCGACCGGCGCCCGAGGCGGTGAGCTTCTCGATTTCCGCGCCGGCCCGGGTCACCTGCCACCCCTCCTCTTTGATGGCCAGGGCTGCCGATCCTTTGAGCCGCCCCCCGAGCTGCCAGCCGTCCGCGTGCCAGCCGCCCGGAAGCGCCGCCAGCCGCGCCTGCCAACGGCCGAGGTCTCCGGCCACCGTGACATCGGCCGACACACCGTCCGACTGCGGCGCCGGCTGCAAGACCCGGGCCGCGGCACCGGAAGACCGCGACGGCCAGAGGGCGGCGAGGTTCACGAGCGCACCGCCGGTCTGCGTGAGCTCGAGTGAATCATCGCCCGAACGCATCACGGCGTGGCAGGCATCGACCACCGCCGCCCCGGCCACGAGGCTGCCGCTCCCCTCGGCCTCGAGCACGATCTCGTCGTCGCGCCAGGGAGCGCGGTGTGGTAGCACACAGGCGAATTGTGCCAGGCTCGCGGACAGCCGGGCCGTCGACGCGCCGGGCTGCCCGGTGGCCTCGAGATCGAGCCGCCCGCGGGCGCTGCCTGCGAGCGTCATTCCCGCGACATCGACCACCTCGGCCACCTCCGTCACGAGTTTCTCGAGATCGGCCGTCCATTGGATGGCCAGCGCCTCGGCGTTGCCCGATGCGGAGAGTTCGACGGCGCTCGACGTGATCTTCGCCTCCTCGATCTCGAACGTCGCGTCCGGGGCCGAACGCCGCCGGCCACGCAGCCAGGCCGAAAATGGCTGATTCCACCGCAGCGGCCGCTCGCCCTGCACGGCAGCGAGGTCGCGGGCCGAGGCCTGCAGCTCGAGGACGCGGTCCGACCCGTCACTGCGGGCGCTTGCCGTCAGCTCGAGCTGCCCGCCGGTCACCTCGACGTCTTCGCGCACCTGGAGCCCGCCCGGTGTCGAGCGGGAGGCCGCCGCGAGATCGACGGACGCGGCGATCGCAAAATTGTCTGCCAAGAGCGCGTCACCCCAGGCCCACGCTCCCTGCATCGGCAGTCCGATCCGGCCCGACGCCTCCGCCTTGAACAACGGCGACGACGCCTTGAAGGTGCGGATCGACAACGACACCCCGTCGAAGGCCAGGTCGAGCGGAGCCTCGCACTGCTCGACGACGAAGAGTTCCGCGAGCGTGTCAGCCGCACAGAGGGCGAACTGCCGCACTCCGACGGTGCCGGCGATCTGCCACGGAATATGTTGCCGATCGCCAGTGGCCGCCGCCACCACAGGCGGCGCCCCTGCGATCGGCACTGCCATGTCGAGCCGCACGTCGGCCAGGCCGTCGGCCAGATACGGCGCCATGAACCGCGTGGCCCACACGCTCGAGATGCCGAGCGGCACGCGCGTCGCCGCCACGGCGATCGGGCGACATGCGTCGCCAGCCGCTCCGGGAGCTGCCGACACCGTCCAGCCGCCGTCGCGGGCAAGCGTGGCCGTCGCCGCTGCGGCGATCGTCGCCCGGTCGAGACGAACGGATCCCTTGTCGGGCGCGGAAGCCGGCGCCGCCCGATCCCGGAGCGGCTCGCCGGCATGCAAGACGCGGCCCGACATCGCCCAGCCAGTCGCCGCGGTGCCGTGAATCACCCGGCCGGCCCCCGCGAGGTCGGTCACCCGCCAGGCGTCGCGGCGGGTGAGATCGACGAGTTCGATCGCACCGTCGAGCACTTCGAGCTCGAACGACACCGCCGCCCCGGTCGGTTCCGCAAGGGTCGCCAGCCACGGCGCAAGCAGGTCTTCGATCGTGCTGCCCCCGGGTCGCACTTCGACGAAGGCGTCGCCGCCGACCAGCCGCACCGTGCCGAGATCCCGCGGATCGAGCACGAGGGCCGCGAGGCCGCGTTCGATCACGATCCGCGGCACGGCAACCACCGCGCGGCCCGTCCGATCGGCAAGCACGACGTCGCGATATTCGATCCCACCGAGCCAGTTCCAGGTGGCGCTCCGGCTGGTCGCGGTGCCGGCGATGCCGGCGAACGCCGCCTGGAGCGGCCGGTCGCGCAGATCGGTGAGCACGAGCACGCCCGGCAGGAGCCACACGCCCCCGAGCAGCACGGCGAGCGCCGCGAGTGAGAAGACCGCGCCGCGCCGCGGCCGGCCGCCGGCAGAGTGTCGGAAAGAACGCGCCTTCATGAGGGCGAAGTATAGGTCGTGCCCCCCCGGCCGCCGTAGGCCAGTTGCCGGATCATCTCGACGTGCTCCGCCGGCGTATCAATGTCGCGAAACGAGTCGAGCCGTGGATCGACCGCAGCGATCTCCCTCGCCGAGACCGTGCACAGCCGGATGGCCGCATGCTGCTTCAATGTCGCGAGGAGTCCACGCGGGTCGCGCCGCCCCGATTCCAGCCAGGCGGTGATCGGCCCGATGAGCGTGCGCCGCACGACCGACGCGAGCACCTGGGGGTGCTCGTCGACCACCGGCACGGTCCAGTCGGCACCGCTCGCTGCCGCCCGCTCGACCAGCAGCCGCACGACCGCGGCGTCGAGCAGCGGCAGATCGCACGACGACACGAAGATGACGGGCTCGGCAGGGGTCGGCCCGATCGCCCGGAGGCCGTCGACGATCGCCGCGAGCGGCCCTGCGTTCGGCGTGGTGTCGTGGACGACCTCGACCGCGTGCGCGAGCGGGGGCAACGGCCGGCCCGGTGCCGTCACGACGAGCGTTCGGCTCGTCACGGCAGCGACCGCCGCGACCACCCGCGCCAGGAACGTGCGGCCACCGATCTCGAGCCATTCCTTGCGCACGGCCGGCTCGACGCGACGCTCGCCAGAAGCCGGAGCCGTCACCTGCATGCGGCTCGACGCGCCGCCGGCGAGCACGATGCCGATCGCGGCGGGACCGGCGTGCGTGGTCACGAAAGCATCACGCCCCGAGGAATCTCGCGATGCGGTCGAGGCCCGCCGTGAGCTTCTCTTCCGCCGCGGCGAACGACATCCGCACGTGCCCCTCGGCGCCGAAGGCGCTCCCGGCCACGAGCGCCACATGCTCCTTCTCGAGCAGGCTCTCGCACCAGGCCGCACTTGTCGTGATGCCGTTCGTGCCGCGGGCGAGCGCCGCCTTGATATCGAAGAAGGCATAGAAGGCGCCGCCGATCTCCGGGAGCCGCACGCCGGGAATCGCCGCCAGCCGGCCGGCCACGAGGTCGCGCCGCTTCTCGAACGCCCGGCGCATGTCGGCCACGCATGCCTGCGGGCCGGTGAGCGCCGCCAGCGCCGCGTGCTGGCTCACGCTGCACGGATTGCTCGTCTGCTGGCTCTGCAGGTTGCCGATCGCCTTCGAGAGCGGTTCGGGGCAGATCGTCCATCCGATCCGCCAGCCGGTCATCGAGTAGGTCTTGCTGACGCCGGCCACCACCACGGTGCGATCGGCGAGACCGGGCCGGAGTGTGGGGAACGACGGCGACTGACGACCGTCGAACACGAGCTGATCGTAGATCTCGTCAGCGATCACGGCGAGATCGGCCTCGATCGCGACGTCGGCGAGCGCCCCGAGTTCGTCGGGCGTGTAGACTACGCCTGTGGGGTTGCTCGGCGAGCAGAGCAGGAGCATCCGCGTGCGCGGTGTGAGGGCGGCACGCAGGGCCTCCGGCCGAAGCTTGAAGTCGTCCTCGATCCGGGTCGAAATCAGGACCGGCTTCGCCCCCGAGAGCTTGATGAGCTCGGCATAGCTGACCCAGTAGGGCGCCGGCACCACGACCTCGTCGCCCTCGTCGAGGAGGGCCATGAAGGCGTTGTGGAGCGAATGCTTGGCGCCGTTCGACACGACAACCTGGGCGGGCGTGACGGCCAGCCCCGACCGCCGCATATAGTCGGCGGCCACGGCCTTGCGCAGGTCGGGAATCCCGGCCGCGGGCGTGTATTTCGTTTTTCCGGCGCGGATCGCGGCCTCGGCCGCCTCGCAGATGTGGGCCGGTGTCGGAAAGTCGGGCTCCCCCACCGACAGATCGATCACGTCGACACCAGACGCGGCGAGTGCCTGGGCGCGGGCCGCCATGGCGAGCGTGGCCGAGGGTTCGAGCGCCGCCATGCGGCGGGCCAACTGCAGACTGTTTCGTGTGCCCATGCGCGGGGGAAGCCGCTCCCTGATGAGGTTCCGTGGGTTGGAGTTCGTGCGCGAAGTATGATACCACCGCCCGCGTCGATTCCCACCCGCCGGGGCCCCGACGCCCCGTCTCCGCATCTCGTCGAAAGTCGTGCCACATGGCTCGCCCGTCACTCGGTCTGTGGATCATCGGCGCCAAAGGTGGCGTAGCGACGACGGTGATGACCGGCCTTGCGGCACTCGCCCGCGGGGCGATCCCCTCGACCGGACTCGTCACCGAGCTCGATCCATTCACACGGCTCGAACTCGTGCCATGTGCCGACATCGTCGTGGGCGGACACGACATTCGGCCCGGCAGGCTCGCCGACGAGGCGCGGCGCATGTGGGTGGAGAGCCGGGCGATCGATCCCGAACTCCTCGCCAGTGCCGAACCTTTCTTGACGGCCGTCGAAACGCGGCTGCGGCCGGGCACCGTCGTGGCGGCGGGCGACAAGATCTGCGAGCTCGCCGACCCGGCGCTCGTGGCACGGGCCGAGACGCCACGAGCGGCGATCGCGCGGGTGCGGGCCGACATCGAAGCCTTTGCCCGCGATACGGGCGTGGGGCATGTCGTGGTCGTCAACCTCGCCTCCACCGAGCCGCCCGCAGCCCGCCCGATCCCGCCGGCCTGGCAGGATCTCGAGCCGCTCCTCGACGACCCCGCTGCGTGCCCCCTGCCGGCGAGCAGCCTCTATGCCCTGGCGGCGATCGAGGCCGGGGCGTCCTACGTGAATTTCACGCCCTCGACCGGGGCCACGCCGGAGGCCATCCGGCAGTTCGCCCGCGACCAGAAGACGGCTCATGCCGGCTGCGACGGCAAGACTGGCGAGACGCTCCTCAAGAGCGTGTTGGCCCCGATGTTCGCGGCCCGCAACCTCGATGTCATGAGCTGGGTCGGCCACAACATCTTCGGCAACATGGACGGCAAGGTGCTCGACGACCCCCGCAACAAGGCCGCGAAGGTCAAGAGCAAGGATCACCTGCTGGCCGCGATCCTCGGCTATCCACCGCAGACCCACGTGTCGATCGAATACATCCAGAGCCTCGGCGACTGGAAGACGGCGTGGGACCATGTCCACTTCCGCGGCTTCCTCGGCACGCCAATGACGTTCCAGTTTATCTGGCAGGGATGCGACTCGATTCTGGCGGCACCATTGGTGATCGACCTCGTGCGGCTCGTCGAACGCGGCCACCGCGCGGGTGAATGCGGCGTGCTCGAGTGGCTCGCCTGCTTCTTCAAGAGTCCGCTCGGCGTCACGGAGCAGGAGTTCGCCGTGCAATTCGCCGCTCTCGAGGCCTGGGCACGCACGCACGCAGACCGCCGCTGACGCGCTTGACGGTGGCGATGCACTGCTCCCGACACGGTGCATGACACGATCGGCGGCAGAGTCGCCTGACAGGCGCCGCAAAAATTCCGAAAAATTTTTTCGGATTTCTCTTGACAGTTCTTGGCGGAATCAATCACAACACTGCCAGTGATGCTGCGACAGCAGGGCGGAACGCTTCGCAGAGCCTCACAAACAACATTTCGAATCGTTGTCCGATCCCTTCGACAGAGTGCCCGGGGGATCGGGCGTGTGGTGTGTGTCAGGGCGCTCGTGGCAAGGAGCCATATCGATGGCGAAGAAGAAGAAGAAGGCAGCCAAGAAGGTTGCCAAGAAGAAGAAGGGCCACGGCTAGTCCTTCGCCCGTGCCTGTCTCGTTGATCCGCCATGCCTTCGGGACTGACGGAATGACGAATAGCCGGCCGGGCACGTCGACCGTACAACCGTCGACTGTTCAGACGAGAAAGGCCGGCCCGGGCCCTTGGGCGCCCGGGCCGGCCTGATTTTTTGAGGGTGGCTGTCGCCGCGGCGAAAGCCCCCTACCATCTGTTCCATGCGCTCCATGCACCCGCCCCGCGGCGACTTTCTGCTCGCCACCTGCCAGGGGGGTGCGGAGACGGCCCTCGTGGCCCGCCAGCAGGTTGTGCAGCCAGAACTGTCTCGGGCCGTCTGGCGGCGGGGCGCGGTGACGTTCCGTGTGCCTGCGGGCGAAACGCCGGCGGCGCTGCACACCCCCGCCGGGCTCGTGTTCGCCCGAACCGTGATCCATTCGTGTGGCCAGGTGACGGGCACCGACATGGCGACACTCGTCGGCGCGGTGCACGACCGTACCGGCGCGTATGCCTGGGACGACATCCACGTCTGGCCGCGCGAACCGCGCGTGGAGGGCGATCCGGCCGTGATCCGCGCGGCGCTCGTCGCCGGTCTCGATCCAATTCGTCGCGGTCTCGTGCCGACCGTCGCGGCACCCACCCGGCTCGGGGCGCTCGTGCTCGACTGCGCGATCGATGGGCCCGACCGCTGGTGGGTGGGCTGGCACGTCGCCGACACGCCGTCTGGAGCCTGGCCGGGCGGCATGTATCCCCACGGCCTGCCCGCCGACAAAGTGTCTCGTGCCTGGCTCAAACTCGACGAAGCGATCGCGACGTTCGCCCTCGCCCTCGAGCCGGGCAAGCGCGCCATCGAACTCGGCGCGGCGCCGGGGGGTGCCTGCCAGCGACTGCTCGAAGCCGGCCTCCTCGTGACGGGGATCGATCCGGCACTCGTCGACGACCAGGTCGCACGGCATCCGAACTTCACCCAGTGGCGAATGCGGGCCCGCGACGTGAAGCTCCGGCAGCTCCGCGGATTCGACTGGGTGGTGGCCGACATGAACATCGACCCGAAGAGCACGCTCGACGCGATCGAACGGGTCGTGTCGGCGCCCGGTACACCCCCCCGCGGCATCATCGCCACGCTCAAGCTGCCCACATGGTCGCGGGCGGCCGAGCTGCCAGAGTGGCTCGCGCGGTTTGCCGGCTGGGGCTACACGACCCGCGCCCGCCAACTGTCGACGGGGGGCCGGGAAATCTGCGTCGTTGCCGAGCGAACTACGGTCAGGCGTCGGCCTCCCCGTGCCACGCCGCCGCCGGGTCGCTGAGGCTGCCCGACGCAACGTGCAACCGTCCGGCGACCGTGTCGAGCACGAGGGCACCATGGCGATCGATGCCGAGGCAGGGCCCATGCACGGTGTCGCCGGCAACGCCCGTTCCCAGGCCCCGATAGACGGTGACATCCTGGCCGGTGAGGCCGCAGAGCGGCCGATAGCGGGCCGCGAGCAGGCCGTCGTCGGCAGCCATGCCCGCAAGCAGCCCGACGAGCCGGGGTACGAACGCCACGAGCAGGTTCTCTCGCGGCAGCGGCTGGCCGACGAGGTCGGGCACCGTGGCGATCCGTCGGCCGATCCCCACCGGCGCGTCGGCTGCTGAGCCGGCCGTGTTGACGCCGAAGCCGAAGATCACCCGACCATCCGACACCGTCTCCACGAGAATGCCCGCGAGTTTTCCACCACCGATCTCGATGTCGTTGGGCCAGCGCACGCGCGGTGCGAGCCCGGGCTCGACACTGCCGAGCGCCTCGGCGAGCGCCACCCCGCAGGCGAGCGACCAGGCGGGGCGGATCGGGCTGCCCGCCACGACCCCGGCATCGAGCACGAGGCTCGCCACGAGCGCCCCATCGGGCTGCCACCAGCGGGCGCCCCGCCGGCCGCGGCCACGCACCTGCCGATCGGCGACCACGAGGGCCGGCAGGAGTGTCGCCGGGTCGGCGGCCAGGGCCCGCGCCCGATCCATCGTCGTCTCGACCTCGTCGAGATGCTCGAACGTGGCGATGCCAGCCTGGGCGTGAAGCAGATGGGCATCGATCGGGTCTGGAGTCATGGCGATCATGCCGGTCAGGGCGTGGCAAACCACACAATCCTGGCATTCTGCGGGATGGGGCGGCCCATCGGCCATCCCCTGCGACCTTGACCCTGCTTTGCCGCGGCTGGTACCCCCCGGTTTCAAGACCGTGAGGGCGGCACGGAAGACGGTCTGTTTCGCAACGTTCCGACAGGGCAGCTGTGCGCATCTGGCGTTTCATTCTGGCGTGGTCGATGGCGCTTGCGGCGCTCGACGCGGCCCCGCGCGCCGGCGCCCAGACCGTCGCTCTGCCGTCGCCGGCGTCGTCGTCGCTCGACCGACTGGCGCAGGCCGGCTCGTTCGGCACGCCGCTCTCACCACCACCACCGGCCTGGGATCCATACGCGCCGCAGGCGCCGCAGGTGTTTCCCTCGTCTCCTTCACCCGGCACGTGGGCCCCGGCACAGGCGCCCTCGGCGATCAGTGGCCAGCCCGGCTACCCGGGCTACTCCACCGCCGCCCCATCGCTCGTGCAGACGCAAAACCCCGCCGGTGCGCCAAACTCGCTCTTTCCGCCCGGCTACCCGCAGCAAAACTCCACCTTTCAGCAGACGATGCGGCTCTACCAGGGAGCCCGCGGCAGTTGGGCGTATCTCTTCGGCAATGGTCAGGGCACGAGCGTGGGTGTCAACGAACTCGACACCACGGCCACGTTCGCGATTCCGTTCTTTCACAACTCGCAGGTGAATCTCAACCATGCCCCGCTCCTCGTGACGCCGGGATTCGGGCTGCAGCTCTGGGACGGTCCCCAGACCTCGGCCACGATGCTCGCCGATCTGCCGCCCAACACCTACGACGTGTTCGTCGACACGGCCTGGAACCCACAGATGACCCCGGTCTTCGGTGCCGAACTCGGCGTGCGGCTCGGCATCTACACCAACTGGGACGTACTCGTCACGCAGAGCTGGCGCATCATGGGCCGGGCGATCGGCACCGTGCAGCTCACGCCGACGATGGTGGGCAAGGCGGGCATCGTGTACCTCGACCGCAACCTCGTGAAGCTGCTCCCGGCCGTCGGCGTCACGTGGACCCCCGATGCCAACTCTCGCTACGACATCTTCTTTCCAGCCCCGAAGGCGGCGAAGCGGTTCACGCAGCTCGGCAAGCACTCCGTGTGGGGCTTCCTGGCTGGCGAATACGGCGGCGGCGCGTGGACGTTTCGCCGGCAGAGCGGCCAGATCTCCCCGTTCGACTACAACGACGTTCGGATCTCGCTCGGCACCGAGTTCGTGCCGCAGACGCCCACCGGCCTCGCAGGCAGCTTCGAGGTGGGCTACGTGTTCGCCCGGCAGCTGTTCTTCGTGGACGGCCCCCCGCAGTACCAAAACCTGAACGACACGCTGATGCTGCGTTTGGGTCTCGCCTACTGATCGCTCCTCATGCGCCGTCGCCGCCTCCTCCTTTCGTCGGCTGCGGTATGCATGGTTGCATGGACACACTCGATCCGCGCCGACGACGCGGTCGCGCCGCTGCCGCCGGTCGAGCAGGGCGTGTTCGAGCGGATTCGCCTGGCAGCTCTTGGCGATGTGCGCCTGGCCGCGCTCGGCGACCCGCAGGACCTCACCGAACCGCTCCTTCCCGACGACCTCGCGCCGCCCGGACAGCCCCGGCAGGAATTCGAACCGCCCGCCGGTCGGAAACTGCCGCCCGGCGCGAAGCCGGGTGCGCTTCAGCAGGTGATCTTCACAGCCACGGAGCTCCCGCGGCTCGGCTCGAACGGCCTCGGCCTCACCACACTCGACACGAGCCTCACGATCGGCCTGCCGGCGCCCACGGTCGATTCACCGCTCCTCCTCACACCTGGATTTGGCGGCACGTTTGTCGACGAGGTTTCCGGGCCGATGGATCCGGGGCTCCCCGCGCAGCTTTACGACGCGTGGCTCCAGGCCCGGTGGATGCGGAAGATCGGCAAGACGTTCGGCGTCGATCTCGCCGTGGCCCCAGGCTGGTACAGCGACTTCGTCAACGACACGCCGCAGGCCTTGCGGGTCACGGGCCACGGCTTCGGTGCCTACGAGGCGACGAAGGATCTTCGCATCGTCGCGGGCGTCATCTATCTCGATCGCTACGACGTCAACATCCTGCCCGCTGGCGGTCTGCTCTGGACGCCGTCCGACGACCGCCGGTTCGAGCTCATCTTTCCGCGGCCGCGGCTGGCGTGGCGGGTGCAAGAGAGCGCGCGAGCAGCGCAGTGGGTGTATCTCGCCGGTGAGTTCGGGGGCAACCAGTGGGCGGTGCGGCGCGACAGCGGTGCCAACGACGTCGTCGTGTACCACGACTACCGTTTGCTCGCCGGCTGGGAGCGCCGCCCGGCCGACCTCGGCATCTCGTGGCGCGTGGAGACCGGCTGGGTGTTCGGCCGCCTCGTCGAGTACTACATCACCGACACGGCCGACTACCGCCCGAGCGACACGTTCCTCGTGCGGGCGGGCATGTGGTATTAGATTCACGCTCCGGCGGGATCCTTGCCGCCGACCCACGGGCCGGCGAGCGTCATGTAGGGCTCGGGCTTGAGCGTGCTGCCGGTGTCGCCGGCGTGCCAGCCGGGCACGTGCTTGGGCTGGCCGCGCTCCTTCGAGAGCGTTTCCCACTTCTTGGCCCAAGCCGGGCTCCCGTCGGAGTACGTGCCGGTCGCGGCGTCGAAGTGATAGACCTTGCCGTTGCGGTAGCTCATCGCCCCCAGGATCACCGTCACGACCGCTGCCGCGCCCAGATCGGGGGTGTTGTTGCACATCTCGGGCTTGCCCGCGGCCATCGCGTCGAGCCAGTTCTTGAAGTGCAGGTACGTAGTGTCGTTCTTCTTGAGCGCCTCCTCACTGAGGTCGGTCTTGATCACCTCGTCCTTGATGTCAGCGTTGAACGTCACCTGCGGCCGCTCCGCCACGAACTTGAACTCCGTGAACTGTTCGCCGTTGCCAAACTCGAAGGCCCCGTTGTGGCCGCGGATCACCTGCTTGAGCCGCGAGTTCTCGTTGCACATCGTGGATGAGATCAGCCCCTGGCAGCCCTCGTTGTAGTCGGCGACGACAGTCGCCACGTCGGGCACGTCGCGGGTGTCGAGTTCGAGGTAGATGCCGCCGGCTCCCACAACCCGGGCCGGGTAACGGAGCCCCGTGGCCTTGAGCATCGCCGTCGTGCGGTGCACGAACAGGTCGGTGAGCATCCCCGAGCCAAACGGCCAGTAGCACCGCCACTGGGCGTAGACCGCGCGGTCGAAATCCATCTCGGGGGCGAGGCCGGCCGAGACACCGAGCCACCGCTTCCAGTCGATCGTCTGGGGCGTCATCTCCTTGTCGAGTTTGTAATACCGCCACTGCCCCATCGAGGAGTTGCGGAAATACTCAGTCTGGAAGCCCATCACTTTGCCGAGCTTGCCAGAGTCAATGAGCTCGCGGGCCTGGTCCCAGACTTTCAGGCTCGTGGACTGCACGCCCACCTGCATCACCTTGCCGGTCTCACGCCACACCTTCGCGACGTCGATCGCCTCCTCGACGGTCTTCGTCATCGGCTTCTCGGCGAAGACGTGCTTGCCGGCCCGGAGCGCGTCGACGATCTGCCGGTGGTGCCAGTGGTCGGGCGTGCCGATGCAGACGGCGTCGACGTCCTTGTCGGCGAGCATGTCGGTGTAATCGACGTACCGCTTCGCCTCGACGCCGGTCTCCTTCTTGATGAAGTCGCAGACCGTGTCTTCTTGGTTCTTGTAGACCTCGCTCACGGCGACGAGGTCGATGTTCGCCCCCTCGCTCCGAAGTTTCGCGAGCGTCTTCACATGGGCGCCGAAACCGCGGCCACCGGGACCGATGAAGCCGATCCGCAACCGGCTGTTGGCGTTGGCCGCCGAGGCGGGCGCGGCTCCGGCGGCGAGCGCCCCTGCGGCCGCAGTGGAGGCACCGAGGAACCCACGGCGGGACAGGTTTCCGGCGGTGGACTCGGGGGCGACGACAGGCTCGGGCATCGGGAAACTCCTCGCTCGGGATGGAGACGCTGGTACGTTATCGGGCACAGTATTTCACCACTCGGGCCCCACTCGTGCCAGTCGCATCCAAATGTCCGTGATTTTGAGGACCGCCGCCGTGATCGCGGCCCTCGGCGTCGCAGGGGATGCCTGGGCCAAACCACCCACCCGGCCCAACGTGGTCATGGTGGTGGCCGACGACGCCGGCTGGGGGGATTTTTCATTCGTGGGCAATCGGTCGGTCGCCACTCCGGCCCTGGATTCGTTGGCCCACGACGGGGCGGTCCTCGAGCAGTTCTGCGTCCAGCCGGTCTGCTCCCCCACCCGGGCCGAACTCCTCACTGGCCGCTATTACCCGCGAAGCGGTGTCCGAGGCGTATCGCTCGGCCAAGAGCGCATGGCCCCCGACGAGCGCACGCTCGCAAACCTGTTCCACGATGCCGGCTCCGCGACCGGCTGTTTCGGCAAGTGGCACAACGGCACGCAGTGGCCCTACCACCCGCTCGCCCGCGGCTTCGACACCTTTCACGGATTCACTGAAGGTCACTGGGGGGATTATTTCGACACGGAGATGGAACACGACGGCGCGTTCGTGCAGGGCAGGGGATATATCGCCGACGATGTCACCAACCATGCGATCGGGTTCATCGAAGCTTCCCGACGCAATGCGAAACCGTTTTTCTGCTACGTCGCGTTCAACACACCGCACTCGCCGATGAGTGTGCCCGACACGGCGTGGGCGCGGTTTCGCGACAAGGCAATCGACCAGCGCGGCCCGGAGGGCGACCGGGAGGACCTCACCTTCACGCGGGCCGCCCTCGCGATGGTCGAAAACCTCGACACGAACCTCAGCCGGCTGCTCACCACGCTCGAGCGGCTCGACATGGCCCGCGACACGATCGTCGTCTTCTGCTCCGACAACGGTCCGAACAGCACCCGCTGGTGCGGCGGCATGCGCGGCAAGAAGGGTTCGACCGACGACGGCGGTGTGCGGAGCGTGTGTTGCATCCGGTATCCTGCGCGGATCAAACCGGGCACGATCGTCGATGACGCGACCGGCGCGATCGACATCCTGCCCACGCTCGCCGGTCTCGCCGGCCTCGCGCCGCCCCAGGGAAAGCCACTCGATGGCGTCGATCTCGCGCCGCTGCTCACCGACGCCCCCGAATCGATAGCCACCGCAACCACGCTCTCCGACCGCCCCATCGTGGCGAGTTTTGGCGGCAAGGTGAGCGTGCGGACCACGACCCATCGCCTCGACGCCGAAGGCCGGCTCTATGACATGAAGACGGATCCTGGGCAGCTCCGCAACATCGCCGCCGAGCAGCCCGAGAAGGCGACGCGGCTGCGTGAAATCGCAGCGGCCTGGCGGCGCGACGTGCTCGACGCTGTGCCACGGCCCACGGAGGAGCGGTTTCCCGTTGGGTATCCCGGGGCGGCGCTGACCGAACTGCCTGCCCGCGATGGCGTGCCGCACGGTGGCGTCGTACGCAGCGGCAAGGCCCCCAACTGCTCGTTCTTCACGAACTGGACGAAGGCAGACGATTCGATCACCTGGGCGGTCGATGTCGTTGAGCCGGGCCGCTACACGGCCGAACTCTGGTACACCTGCCCGCCCGCTGACGCGGGCTCCACGGTCACGCTCTCTGGCGGCAGCGGCACGGTCACCGGCACGATCGCCCCCGGCTGGGATCCGCCGCTCAATACGGCCGACGACCGCGTGCCCCGCGGCCACGGTGAGAGTTTTTCGAAACAGTTCCAGCCGCTCACGCTCGGCACGATCACGCTTGAAAAAGGCCCGACGACGCTCATGCTGCGGGCGACGCAGATCCCCGGCGTGTCAGTCGCCGACATCCGCCGGCTCGTCCTCCGCTCGGCCCAGTAGGACAGGCTTCAGCCTGTCACCCTCTCCCAAGCGCATGCCATGCGTGGGAGACATGCCCCACATGGCCCTGTCACGGATTCGTGAGGTTCGGATTCCAGAGGCCGGGCTTGATTTCGGGCACCACGCCACCTGCCGGGAGTGTCGTTTGCACAGCAGCACCGAGCTGCCTCGAAAGCTCGGCGACCGTGGCCGCATGGGCCGGCGCGTCAGCAAGGTTCGTGAGTTCCTTGGGGTCGGCATCGTGGTCGTAGAGTTCACGGCCCTCGCGGCCTTCATCCCACTCGGTGTAGCGCCAGCGCGGCGTGCGGAGCGAGTAGCCGTAGAACTGCTTGCCCTTCGCACCCGCCTCCTGCGGCTGCGAGCCCCGGCCGGGGTGGCCCCGGGTCACCTGCGTGACGGCCCAGCCACGGCCGGCGGCCGTAGGGTCGGCAAGCAAGGGTACGAGGCTCTGACCCTGGAGGTTTTTTGGTAGTTCGACACCGCACAGCGCCGCGAGCGTCGGAAACATGTCGACCTGCGACACGGGCGCCTGAGCCACGCCGCCGGCCTGACAGCGGCCCGGCGCCGCGATCAGAAGTGGCACGCGGGCGCTCTCCTCGAAGAGGCTCATCTTCTGATAGAGGCCGTGCTCGCCCATGTGATAGCCGTGGTCGCTCGTGAACACGACGACCGTGTCATCGGCGAGGCCGTGCTTGTCGAGCGCATCGAGCACACGACCAACCTGGGCATCCAGAAAACTGATGCTCGCGAGATAGGCCTGCATCGCCCGCCGCCGCTCGTCGTCGGTCATCCGATCCTGCTCCGCCTTGCGGCTGCCGAGCGCCGCCTTCGGCACGTCTTTTTGATCCTCAGCCACGCCCGCGACGAGCGGCATCTTGGCCTCGGGGTACATCTCGAAATAGGGCGTCTTCGGGGCCACGTATGGCGTGTGCGGCCGGTAGAAGCCGACGGCGAGAAAGAATGGCCGCGAGCGATCGCGGCCGCAGCGCTCGAGCACCCAGGCCGCATCGTCGGCCATGATGCCGTCGGTGTGCGCGCGGTCGCCCTTCGGCGAGGCATACCAGCTGAGCGTGCCGCCAAACTTTCCGGGCTCGAGCGAGAAGATCTTCGGCTCCTCTTCGAGCCGGTCGACGCCCGCGGGATTGATCTCGAGCTCCCACGAGCCGGGGTCGTCGTGGCCGTTGGTGCCGACCGACATCGGCACGTTGTAGTGATACATCTTGCCGACCCGGGCGGCGAAATAGCCCGCGAGGCGAAACGCCTGCGGCATCGAGAGCTGCTTCGGGATCGACTGTCGGAAGATCTGGCCGTTGGTCTGGATGCCGGTCGCATTCGGATAGAGGCCGGTGAGAAACGAGTTGCGGCTCGGGCCGCAGAGCGGAAACGCGCAATACGCCCGCTCGAACCGCACGCCGCGGGCGGCGAGCCTGTCGATATGGGGAGTCTTCGCCAGCGGATGGCCGTAGCAGCCGAGGAAACAGTTCAGGTCGTCGGAAACGATGAACAGCACGTTCGGCCGCGAGTCGGCAGAATCGGCCACGCCAGCCCCGAAGAGGAACGCGACACAGACGAGCCCGATGCGGAATATCACTGGTTGATCCTTCTGGCACATGTGAGGACTATGACGTCGTGCTCAACCGAGAGGTTGGTGTCTCGTTCGTGTCCGCCGTTCAATACTGCTTCATGGTGACATACCGAAGTACCCGCCGGACCGTTTCGGCGAGTTCGGGCGCTGCAGCCAGGGCATCGGCCAGCACCGTGTCGGCGCTCTCGATGAGGTAATCATGGGCGATCGCATTTCGCAGGAGGCGCATTTCTCGCCAGCGATGAGCCGAGTCGATGAGCCCGCGGGCCTCAGCCCGTTGCAGACGATCCAGCGCCGTACCCTCATCTGCCAACTCGATCTGGTCGAGTGTGCGAAACATGCGTTGCACGAGAAAGTCGTTGAGCCTGGCAAACCGCGAGGTCAGAGCCTCGCATGACTCGCGCTCTTCAACGGAAAGTGCCGACCCGAGGCGGTTCGCAAAGGCCGCCACGCGGCTCCGCGACTCCTCCAAAACCTGAGCAGCCGCCTGCATCAGCACCAACTGCTCCTTCAGGAGGCGTGTCAGGTGTTCGACCACAGCTCGACTCCACGTCCGCGTGCCAGGGACGGAAATGGCCCGCTCTGCATCCCGTCATCGATGACGAGGTCCACTCGCTGCTCCCCGATTTCGTCCTCGAGTGCGAGTCGCAGCCGACGTTTCAGCCGCTCGCAATCGACATCGTGGTTCGGATCAATCTCCACGAGCAGATCGATGTCGCCGCCGCGACAGGCTGGATCGGTTCGCGATCCGAACACGACGATTCGTCGCCATCGTATCCCGGTTGCCGCGCACGCAGAATCCACGCCGCGACGTATCCCATCCCGCTCGTGCGGAGACAGACGCAAGTCTGAGATGGCAGTCGCCATGGGGAAACTCCCGTTGCGGGCTGCTTCGGTTCCACTCTACAGAACTATATCCTATCTTCTGTCACCAATGTCTTTTTGCGACTCCGACTTCCTGCTTTCCGGGCACGCGGCCCGCGACCTCTACCACCGCGTGGCCGCGCGGCAGCCGATCGTCGATTACCACTGCCACCTGAGCCCGCAGGACATCGCCGAAGACCGGCGGTTTGAAAACCTGCACGCCGTCTGGCTCGCGGGCGATCACTACAAGTGGCGGGCGATGCGGGCCGACGGCGTGGCCGAAGATCTCATCACGGGGTCTGCAACGCCGCAGGAAAAATTCCGGGCCTGGGCCCGCACCGTGCCGCACACGCTTCGAAACCCGCTCTTCCACTGGACGCACCTCGAACTCCGGCGGCATTTCGGAATCGAAGGACTGCTCGAGGAGTCGTCGGCTGATTCGATCTGGCAGGAGGCCAACCGCCAACTCGCCACGGGCGATCTCACCGCCCGCGGGATCCTCGTGCGAATGAACGTGGAGCTTGTGGGCACGACCGACGACCCGGCCGACCCGCTCGACTGGCATGCGGCGATTGCAAAATCAGCCTTCAAGACCCGCGTCGTGCCGACGTTTCGCCCGGATGCGGCCGCGCGGGTCGATCGGCCCGCAGCCCTCCGGGCCTGGGTGCGCCGGCTCTCCACCGTCGCGGGCCGCGGTGCCGATTCGCTCGCCGGGCTCGTCGCCGCACTCGAACGGCGGCATGCCGACTTCGCTGCGGCCGGCTGCCGGGCGAGTGATCACGGCCTGCTGCAGCTCGCCGATGCCGACGTCACCGACGCCGACGCAGACCATATATACACACGCGCCCTCGCCGGAACGGCGGCCACGCCCGACGAGACGGTGCGGTTTGCCACGTGGCTTGTGCTCCACGTGGCCCGCTGGAACACTGCCCGCGGCCACGTCACGCAACTGCATCTGGGACCGTTTCGCGATCCGAATCCAAATCTCGCCCGGTCGGTGGGCGCCGATGCGGGCACCGACACGATCGGCGATGCCCGCCAGGGCCCGGGGCTCGTGCGGTTTTTGGGACGGCTCGCCGATGAAAACTCGCTCGGCCGCACGATCCTCTACAACATCAACCCCGCCGACAACGCCCTCTTCGCGGCAATGCCGGGTTCGTTCCAAGACGGCACCGTGCCCGGGAAGATTCAGTGGGGCAGCGCCTGGTGGTTCCTCGACCAGGAGCGGGGCATGCGGGAGCAAATGAATATGCTCTCCGACCTCGGGCTGCTCTCGCGGTTCGTGGGGATGGTGACCGACTCGCGGTCGTTCCTCTCGTATCCGCGCCACGAATACTTCCGGCGGATCCTTTGCGACCTCGTGGGCAGCGACGTCGAGACGGGCCGGCTCCCCGACCGCCGCGACTGGCTCGACACCCTCGTCACGGACGTGTGCTGCACCAACGCGCGCACGGCCTTCGGCGGTGACACCTGATCGTCATCGATGCGGTGTTCTTCCAGCACGGCCAGACCGGGATCGCGCGGCAATGGCAGCGGATCCTGACGCTCTGGGGTCAGGGGCCCTTCGCCGAGGAGTTCGTGGTCGTCGACCGTGGCGGCACCCTGCCGCCGATCCCCGGCCTGCGCGTCGTGCGGGCGCCTCGCCAGCGGCTGACCCACCCCGACCACGACGCCGAACTGCTCCAGCGGGTGTGCGATCATGTCAACGCCGGCTGGTTTCTGTCGACGTATTACACCACACCGCTCCACACGCCGTCGGTGTTCATGTGCTACGACATGATCCCCGAGGTGCTGAACTTCGATCTCGACCAGCCGGTCTGGCGGCAGAAGACGCGGGCCATCCGCGAGGCCCGCGCGTTCATCGCGATCTCGCACACATCGGCGGTCGACCTGCTGTGGTTCCACCCACGGCTGCACGGTGTGCCGGCGCTCGTGGCCCATTGCGGCACCGACTTCGCGCCCGCTCCGGCCGACGCGGTGACGGCGTTCAGGCGACGATACGGCCTCGAGCGCCCCTACATCATGCTCAGTGGAACCCGCACCGACTACAAGAACGCCCTGCTCGTGTTCCGCGCCCTCGCGCACCTCGGCAGCCTGCGCCGGGACTTCGCCATCCTCTGCTGCGGCGGCCGCCCGACACTGGAGCCGGAATTGGCTGCGCTCGCGGCTGACACGCCCGTGGTCGTCGTGCATCTCGACGACCACGAACTGCAGGCCGCCTACACGGGCGCCGTCGCGCTCGCATACCCGTCGCTCTACGAGGGCTTCGGCCTGCCGCCCCTCGAGGCGATGGCCTGCGGCACGCCCGTCATCACGGCTCCGGCCCCGGCGATCGCAGAAGTGTGTGGCGACGCGGTGGCCTACGTCTCGCCCCGAAACGCGGCCGGCCTGGCCCAGGAAATGGCCCGCCTGCTCCGTGACGAGGCGGCCAGAAACGAGCATGTCCGGCACGGTATCGAGCGCGCCGCGCGGTTCACGTGGCAGACAACCGCCAGGAGCACGGCCGAGTTTCTCCGCGGCCTGTCGACACGCGTTCCCTCCGTGTCGCCGCCCAACCAGGCGCAACGATGATGATCACTAATCTGTTCCAGGCGCCGTTTCAACAGGCCGTGCTCATGAACTACACGACGCAGCCCTTTCTCCAGCGTCACACCGGCCATACAAATGTCCAGGAATCCCATCTGATCGCGCAGACGTTCCACGCCCTGGGCTATCGCGTCGACGTGGTCGACTTCTGCGACGAGACGCCGCTCGATCTGTCTCCCTACCAGCTGCTCTTCGGGTTCGGGCAGGCATTCGAGCGGTCGTTCACGCAGAGGCGTGACCTGACGCGTGTGTACTACGCAACCGGCGCCCACGTGTCACACCAGAATCCGGCCGAGATCGCCCGCGTGCGCGATGTCAATCGCAGGCACGGCACCCGCCTCCTGCCGCAACGCATCGTGCCGTGGTGCTGGTCGATGTCGACGGCCATGAGCGACGCCCTCGTCGTGATCGGGAACGACTGGACGGTATCGACCTACAGGCCTTTCACCGACGCCCCGATCCACATGTTGGCAGCTACGGCGCTGTTCAATCCCCAACCCGACAGGATCGCGCGCACCCATGGCCGTCGGCCGAGCGGGCTGCTGTGGTTTGGCGCGTCGGGATTCGTCCACAAGGGGCTCGACGTGTGTCTTGAATACGCCGCCATGGACCCGGAAGTCACGCTCCACGTCTGCGCAGCCGAGGAGCCGGAGTTCATGCAGGCATTCTCGCGGGCCTTCGCCCTTCCAAACGTCGTGTACCACGGGTTCGTGAGCGTGCAGAGCGACACGTTCATCCGGATCGTGTCGCAGTGTGAATGCTGCATCCTTCCGTCATGCAGCGAGGGGCAGTCGACGTCCCTCCTCACCGCGATGGCAACGGGGCTCCTGCCAATCGCCACCCGGTTCACGGGTGTCGACGTCGGCAGCCTGGGGATCCTCCTCGACGAGATCAGCGTCGACGCCGTGGCACGGGCGGTGGCGGCCGTGCGGGCAATGCTCCCCCAGGAGCGGGCGCGCCGTGATCTCGAAATCCGCGACTACTGCCACACGGTCCACGCGCCCCGCCGGTTCGCCGAGAACTTTCGTGCGCTCATCGCCGGCTACGTGGTGTGACGGCCTGAGGCCTCACGGCGTCGGCCCGGTGTAGTGCAGCGGCATCTGCGCGGCATCGCGAAACGCCTCGTGGCTGAACAGGGCCCTGTTGTTCCAGTAGAGTTTCCAGTAGGTGTCGGAACGGATCTGCCGCTGGTTGTGCGCCGCTTCCGCGGAGTGCAGGGAATGGCCGATCGGGTGTTTCTTGTGGAAGATCCGGTCGTAGTACCGCGGCGCGTCGTGTGCGATCTTCAGATACGCCGCCACCCACGAGTCCCAATAGGGCGCGCCGATGACAAGGTGAGGAATGCGTGCGGCCAGTTGCCGCGTCACGCCCTCGTTCATCACGAACATGTCCTCGCCGTTGTAGTAGGGCAGGCCGTGCGGGTCGTCCCACTCGTCGACCGAGAGCCTGTGATAGATGTTCGCCCGGCAGAGACTGGTGAACGCATGCGGGCAGGGCCGGATGTCGGAGTTGGCGATGCCGTACCACGCCGCGCCGGGGGACTTCCTCAGAACCGCCTCGAGCATGTCGCGGACGAACGGCTTGTCGCTACCGGGCTGGATCACGCCCGCCGTCGCACCCTGGTGCAGAATCGACGTATATCCCAACTGCAGCGCGCGATCGTGAACGCGTGGATCACATGCAAACAGGACGATCATCGCCTTGTCCCAGGCTGACAGGGCCTCGACCTCGCGGGGCGATGCCGTGAATGGCATGACGATCGAGATCGCCTGGGGCAGCGGGCTCACGAGGGGATACGGCGGGGCGACCGGACGTTCTTCGGGCGAGTGATGCACGCTCTCTCACCCGCACTTGCCGCACTGCCCCTTGAGCAGCACTTCCTGCACCGAGCGGATGGCGTGCGACCGCGCGGCGGCGTTCTTGCCCGTCTTCCCGCGGCCGGCCGGTGCCCCGCCGGCAGGCTTTCCCCGGCCCGGCTTGGGCGTGATCGCCACGTTCACGTCGTCGAGGCAGGAGACCTCGCCGCAGCTCGTGCAGAGGAAGTGGGGATGGTCCTCCCCTTTGGCGTGTGCGTGGCCGGCCCGCTTGAGTTCGAACCGCCACACGTGGTCGCCAAGCTCCACTCGCGAGACGAGCCCGGCTTCGGTGAGCTCGGTGAGGTTGCGGTAGATCGTGGCCCGGTCGAAGCCCTTGCTGGGCCCGACGGCCTCCGACACCTCCGCATGCGTGAGCGGACCCGTGGCCGAGATCAGATACTGCAACACTGCGACCCGCGCGGCGGTACAGCGGAGGCCCACGCCGCGGATGCGGGCCTGCACCGCCTCGATATCATCTGCGCCTTGGTGGCTGGCTCGTCGTGCCATGGGCACAGTCTACACCTGCGGCCGACGCGCCACATGGCCCCCGTCAGCCGACGGCGACGCCGGCGAGCACCTCCACGATCGCAGCCATGAATGCCGGCAGATCGGCCGGTTTTCGGCTCGTCACATGATGGCGATCGACGACGACGGGGGTGTCTTCCCAGATCGCTCCGGCGTTCATCAGGTCGTCCTTGATGCCGGGGCTGCCAGTGACGCGGACGCCCCGGTAGACCCCCGCCGAAATCGGGATCCAACCGCCATGGCAGATCGCCGCCACGAGCTTGCCGTGGGCCGAAAATTCCCGCACGAGTTCAAGCACTTTTTCGTCGCGGCGCAGTTTGTCGGGCATCCAGCCGCCGGGAATCACGATGCCGTGGAAATCGGCCGCCTCCATGTCGCCGATCGTGGCGTCGCTCGTGCAGGGGTAGCCGTGCTTGCCCGAAAACGTGCGGCCCTGCATCGCGCCGGCGACGGTGACGTGGGCTCCGGCCTCCTCGAGCCGGAGTTTCGGATACCAGAGTTCGAGATCTTCGTAGTCGTCGCCGACGAGCACGAGGATGCGGATGCCGTCGAGCTGGTGGTGGAGCGGGGGCAGGTGAGGCATGGCGGGAAACTCCTCGGGAACTCCGGTAATGAAACAAGACTGGTGCGGAGCATTTTCGCAGGCTCGTCGGCGGCGGGCGAGGGCTCGCTGCCAAAACCCCTCTTGTGGGTGGAATATGCTATCACGCCTGCATGGGGCCCCGATCGGCCGCCGGCCTCTGATTCCACGGGGTTTCCAGACTCCCGCCAAAACCTGCTTGACTCACGAAGGGCTCACGCTACATTCACGCCCCGGCCATATGGAGTGGTCGGCGGGAATACCGCCACAACATCTTGCGATAGCATGCAGAAGGAGCTGCTCTCTACGAATCGCGGGTATCCCGTTTTTCGAGCCGGCTGACCGGCTCAACCCCGGCCCCTCACCCGGCCGATAGGGTTTGCACGATCACTATACGCAAGTATACTTTCTCGGTTCGACACTTTCCTCGCACGGAGTTTCGCCCCATGGCAGCGTTCGACCCCACCGCCGGCTTTGCAACCACGGCCTCCCCGGATACCGCCAGCCAGGCGACCGGCGGCAGTGCCCCCCGGCAGCCGCTCGCCATCCAGCCAACATTCTGCCCGGTGGAGGCCGAGAGCCCGTTCGACACCACGGAGTGGGAGCTGCGCACCGCCGCCATCAAGGGCGAGGACGGCAAGGTGCTCTTCGAGCAGCCCGCCTGCGAGATTCCGGCCGCCTGGAGCCAGCTCGCGACCAACGTCGTGGTGAGCAAGTATTTCTATGGCGAGATCCATACGCCCGAGCGGGAACACTCGGTGAAGCAGCTCGTGCACCGCGTGGCCCGCACGATCGCCGACTGGGGAACGAAAGACGGCTATTTCAAGTCGAAGCAGGACGGCGAGAACTTCTACCGCGACCTGGCCTGGCTCTGCGTCCACCAGCACGGCGCCTTCAACTCGCCGGTATGGTTCAACGTGGGCCTCTACAACCAATACGGCGTGAAGGGCGCGCCCTGCAACTGGCACTGGGACGAGGCCAAACACGACGTCGCGGTGCCCGACAATCCCTATGAGTATCCCCAGGGCAGCGCGTGCTTCATCCAGAGCGTGAAGGACAACATGGAAGACATCATGGAGCTCGCCCGCAGCGAGGCCATGCTCTTCAAGTTTGGCTCCGGCACCGGCACCGACCTCTCCACGCTCCGCAGCCAGCGGGAAAAGCTCGCCGGCGGCGGCAAGCCCTCGGGCCCGCTCTCCTTCATGCGGGTCTACGACCAGGTGGCGGCCGTCGTGAAGAGCGGTGGCAAGACCCGCCGCGCCGCCAAGATGCAGTCGCTCAAGGTGACGCATCCCGACATCATGGAATTCATCGAGTGCAAGGCGAAGGAGGAGAAGAAGGCCCGCGTGCTCATTGAGAAGGGGGGCTACGACTCCAACTTCAACGGCGAGGCCTACAGCTCGATCCTCTTCCAGAATGCAAACCTCTCGGTCCGCCTCACCGACGACTTCATGGAGGCCGCCGACCGCGACGACACGTGGACCACCCGCTGGGTCACCGATCCCTCGAAGGCCGGCCCGAGCTTCAAGGCCCGCGAGGTGATGAACCGGATGGCCGAGTGTGCCTGGCAGTGCGGCGACCCGGGCGTGCAATACGACACCACGATCAACCGCTGGCACACCTGCCCGACCTCGGGCCGGATCAACGCCAGCAATCCGTGCTCCGAATATATGTTCCTCGACGACACGGCCTGCAATCTGGCGAGCATCAACTTGATGAAGTTCCGCAAGCCCGACGGCGCGTTCGACGTCGAGCGGTTCTCGGCGGCCTGTCGGATCTTCTTCGTGGCCCAGGAGATTCTCGTCGATCACGCGAGCTATCCGACCAAGCGGATCGCGAAAAATAGCCACCTCTTTCGGCCGCTCGGGCTCGGCTATTCGAACCTCGGCAGCCTGCTCATGGCCGATGGCCTGGCCTACGACAGCGATGCCGGCCGCGGCCTCTGCGGGGCTCTCACGGCGATCCTCCACGGCACCGCCAATCGCACGAGCGCCGAGCTCGCCGCGGCGGTCGGCCCCTTCGAGGGCTTTGCGGCCAACCGTGAGCCGATGCTCAATGTGATGCAGATGCACAGGAGCGCCGTCGAGAAGATCGACCCCTCCTGCCCGAAATACCTGCATGATGCCGCGCGGCAGATTTGGGACGAAGTGCTCTCCGGCGGCCGCAAGCACGGCTATCGCAATGCCCAGGCCACGGTGCTCGCCCCCACGGGCACGATCAGCTTCCTGATGGACTGCGACACCACGGGCATCGAGCCCGACATCGCGCTCGTCAAATACAAGCAGCTCGCCGGCGGCGGCATGCTCAAGATCGTGAATCAGACCGTGCCGCTGGCCCTGCGCACGCTCGGCTACGACGAGCCGACCGTCGAGGGTGTCTTGTCCTTCATCGACAAAAACGACACGATCGAAGGGGCACCTGGCCTCAAGGAGCAGCACCTCTCCGTCTTCGACTGTGCGTTCAAGCCGCGGCTCGGCAAGCGGAGCATCGCCTGGGAGGCGCACGTGAAGATGATGGCGGCGGCCCAGCCGTTCATCTCGGGCGCGATCTCCAAGACGGTGAACATGCCGCGGGAAACGACGCCGGCCGACATCGCCGGGGCCTACATGGAGGGCTGGCGGCTCGGCCTCAAGGCACTGGCCATCTACCGCGACGGCTCGAAGGAGAGCCAGCCGCTCAACACCAGCAGCGAGACCGACAAGGCGGCTGCCAAGGTGACGGCGGCCCCGCGGCGCGAGCGCCTCCCCGACACCCGGCGCAGTGTGACCCACAAGTTCAACGTGGGGGGCCACGAGGGCTACATCACGGTCGGCCTGTACGACGACGGCCGCCCGGGCGAGCTGTTCATCACGATGGCGAAGGAAGGCAGCACGATCGGCGGCCTCATGGACGCCTTCGGCACGAGCGTGTCGATGAGCCTCCAATATGGAGTGCCGCTCGAGGTGTATGTGAAGAAGTTCTCACACACCCGCTTCGAGCCGTGGGGCTACACGAAGAACCCCGACATCCCGGTGGCGAAGAGCCTCGTCGACTATCTCTTCCGCTGGATGGGTACCGAATTCATTCCGGGCTATCGCGAAGCGAACCGGCCCGGTGGCTATGGCGGCGGCGAGGAGGCCGCCGCGGGTGACGACACCGAAAGTGAGCGCAAGCCCGCCGCCACGACGGCGAGCGGGCTGGCCGATGGGCAAGGAAAGGCCCGCACCAACGGCGAAGCGACGACCAGCCGCGGCAAGCATCCGGGCGGCACCAACGGCCACGCGACCGCCACGGCCGTGAAGTCGGCCCCGGCGAAGGTGACGGCATCGGCAGCCCTGCTCGAACGGGCCGGCCTGAAGATGGCCGCCGACCCGAACGCGAGCCCAGCCGACCGGCAGACCCAGTTCGCCAAGTTCCAGATCGACGCCCCGGCCTGTGACAACTGCGGCTCGATCACCGTGCGGAACGGCAACTGCTATCTCTGCCACAACTGCGGCAACAGCATGGGATGCTCGTGACGGGTCGGGGCTTGGGCGGATTGTGACGGATATGCGACGGCAGGTGTGGTGTCGTGGAGCCCGGGGGCGGCCCCGGCCGATTCTCTCACCATCGAAATTCGACCTGTCGCCGCATTCCGTCGGAGGTGCCAACCCCAACGCGTTGATCCGGATCCTTTGAAAAGCACGTGCCCGTCACGGCCCGATCCGCATCATTTTCGCAATGCTTACCCCGTTCGCAGGCGGACGGCAGGTTCGATCCACCGGAGGCCGTGGCAGACCCAAGCTGCCACGGCCTTCGTCTTTTTCCGCGGTCTACGCCGCCAAACCCATCCGGCCGGCGGGGTGCGGTCGTAACGACCACACCGATCCTGCGGAACCGCCACCCCCGGGCGTTTGCCCGGACATCTGCCGCAAATTAGCATACGAGCCGGCAGTGTCGTAGCGTTTTGGAGCTTCTCGCTCCGAACCCTTTTTCCTTTCGTAGAGGTGACTCGTGCGTCGTTGGTTGCGCGTGCTCGTGGTGGGCGTTCTCACGGTCCTGCTCTCGATCGACTCGGCGTCGGCTTGCCGCTTTCTGCGCAGCCGTTGCCGGCCCCGATGCCGTGTGGTGACGTGCCGAGTCGTTCGTCACGTGCAGTGCTGCGTGCCCGCCGACGGATCGGCCCATGCCGTGATCGTCGAGTCAGCGCCCGTGGCCGACACGGCGCCAGTCTTCGAGCAGCAGCCGCTGCCTGCCATCGAGCCGCCAGCGGCGGCGATCGTCGAAACACCAAAGCCGGTCGTTCCCCAGCCTGTCAAAGAGCCGCTCGAGCCACTCGAGCCGATCGCCCCGGTCTCCGCAGAAAAGCCCCTGGCGCCCTCGCCGGCAGCCGCACCCGAAACCCCGCCGGCGCCGCAGCCACAGTTCAAGTCGGCTGCTGAGATTCTCGCTGAGTCGGCCGAAAAGGAGCGGATGGAAAAGGCGCCCCTCGAGGCCGCAACGCCTCCGGCCGCGCCCGCTGCCGAGCCACCGATGACCAAGACACCGGCAGAGCCAACAGCCCCGGCAGAAGAAGCGACGACGCCGATAGAGCCGGCCGTGCCTGCCGAGCCCACCCCCGAACCGACCCCCAAAAAGCCAGCGCCGAAGCCGGCGGAAGAAAACTTGTTCGACGAGGCTGCCGACGAACCGGCCGCAGAAGAGCCGGTAGAAGACAAGCCCGCACCGATGAAAAAGGCACCCGCCGAGGAGCCGGTCGAGGATCTGTTCGGCGAGCCGGAGGCCGGCACACCCGCTGGCGACAAGGCCCCCGCCGCCAAGGAATCCGGAGACGACGCTCCGGCAGAAGAAAAGACCGAGAAAACGGCGGACGATCCGTTCGCTCTCCTCGACGCGACTCCCGAGCCCGTCCGCCAGTGGATCGATTCGACCGGCCGCCATCAGACGATCGGCCGGCTCGTGGAGGTGCATCCTGATCGGGTTCGGATCCTCAAGAGCAATGGGCATTACACGACCGTGCCGCTCGAGCGACTCAGCCGCCATGATCTGTCGTATGTGACGCAGGTCGGCGAACGGATCGCCGCCAAACGGCCGGCCATCACCGACACGGCCCAGCGGTAGCAGGGATCGATCGCTCTTGGATCACTTGTCGTCGAGGACGGCGACCGTGGCGAAAGCCTTGCCCTCGAGCATCTCGAGCGAGGCGCCGCCGCCGGTCGACACGTGGCTCACCTTGTCGGCGTAGCCGAGCTGTTCGACGGCCGCTGCCGAGTCGCCGCCTCCGATGATCGTGATCGCACCCTTCGCTGTGGCGTCGGCCACGGCATCGGCCACGGCCTTGGTGCCGGCATCGAAGGGCGGCATCTCGAACACGCCCATCGGCCCATTCCACACGACCGTGCCGGCCGAGCGGATGATCGCGGCGTAGTGCTTGGCCGTCTCGGGCCCGATATCGAGCCCCTCGAAGCTGTCGGGGATCTCGCCCGCCCTGACGATTTTCTTGTTCGCGCCCGCTGAAAAATCATCGGCACAGTGCGTGTCGATAGGTAGCACGAGCTTGCCTTGGCCATGTGCGAGCAGTTCTTTCGCGAGGTCGAGCTTCTCCGGTTCGACGAGCGACTTCCCCGTCTTGCCCCCCTGCGCGAGCGAAAACGTGTAGGCCATCGCGCCGCCGATCAACACGTGGTCGCAGATCGAGAGCAGGTTTTGAATCACCGCGATCTTGTCACTCACCTTCTTGCCGCCGAGGATCGCCACGAACGGCCGCTTCGGCCGGGCGATCGCGTCGGCGAGATATTGGATCTCCTTCTCGACGAGAAAGCCCGACACGGCCGGCTTGCCCACGGCCTTCATCGCCACGGGCACCGCGTGCATGCTGGCCTCGGTGCGATGGCAGGTGCCGAACGCGTCGTTCACGTAGGCGTCGGCGAGGCCGGCGAGGCCGGCGACGTACGCGGCGTCATCCCCCTTCTTCTCACCCTTGTTGAAGCGGACGTTCTCGAGCACGAGCACGCCGCCGGCCGCGAGGGCCTTGGCCCTGGCCTGCGAGTCGGGGCCGCCGGTGTCGCCGGCCAGTTCGACGGGCCTGCCGAGGAGTTCGCCGAGCCGTTTGGCCACCGGGGCGAGCGAAAACGCGGGCTCCGAGCCCTTGCCGGCCGGCCGGCCCAGGTGCGACATGAGGATCGCCTTACCACCGCGGTCGAGGATCGAACGGATCGTCGGCAGCGCCATGCGGATGCGGCGGTCGTCGGTGATCGCGCCTGAATCATCCTGCGGCACGTTGAAGTCGACCCGCACGAGCACGGCTTTGCCACGCGGATCGAGGTCGGCGACGGATTTTTTCGGCATAACTCACGACTCCTCGAAAACTGGGGACGATCGACGACGGCCGGCATTCAACCTGACTGCCGGGCCCGCGGCAACCCTCACCACTGCTGCCGCTGCTTCCGGACGGGTATGGTGGGGGCTCCTCCGGGACACCGCCCCCAAGGCCATGGACGAAGTCGACATCGCACGATCGCCCGGCTCACGCCGGACATTCCCTCTGCTGGCAGTGAGCCTTCTGACGCTCGCGCTGCTCGTGGCCGGCGCACCCTGGATCGCCACGTCGGCGCTCGCGGTTCTTTCGGTCGACGCGACCACGCCGATCGAGTGGGTGCCTGTGAAGTTCCCGCCACGGGTGGCCTACGACCAGTTCACCTGCGAGTTCGAGAGCGGCGACGTCGTGATCGCTACCTGGCCCGACTGCACGCTCGACAGCCCCGCCATCGACCGCTTTCTCGCGGTCGCCACGGGGTCGGCCGCCCCGTGCGATCCAGAAGGGCGGCCGTGGTTCGAGACCGTCGCCACCGGCCGGACCGCCCTGGCACGGCTCACCGAGCCGCCGCTTTCCCTCGACCGCGAGGCAGCACTCGAGCGGCTTCAAGGCGTGCTCATCGGGCCCGACGGCGTGACGACCTGCCTCGTCATCCCCTTCACCCGGGCCGGGCTCGCCGATCGCCGTGCCGCCGTCGCCTGGATTCGCGACACGCTCCTGCGGACGGCGACACCCCGCGACGACGAGCTGCACCTGGCCGGCCCGGTGATCGACAACGTGGCCGTTGATGCGGCGAGCACCGCGAGCCTGAACGTGTTTGGCGGTCCGGCCGCGGCACTCATCCTCGCGCTCACCTGGTGGTCGCTCCGCTCCTTCCGCTACGCGCTGCTCGTATTTCTCGTCTCGCTCGCGAGCGTCGGGCTGTCGTTCACGTTTTTGCACGCCTGGGGCGACCGGATGAACCCGGTGTTGATCGTGATGCCGCTGCTCGTGCTCACGCTCGGCGTTTCGGGGGGGATCCACCTCGTCAACTATCTCGTCGACGCCCTCGACACGGGCCCGTCGCACGATCTCGCCTGGCGGGCCATCGCCGTCAGCTGGCGGCCCTGCGCGCTCTCCGCCGGCACGACGGCCGTCGGCCTGTTCTCGCTCGTCGTCAGCGAGCTCGAGCCGATCCGCGTGTTCGGCTTCCACGCGGCGCTCGGTGTGCTCACGACGCTCGCGCTCCTGTTTCTCGTGGTGCCCGGTATCTTCGTCCGCTGGCCGATCCACGGGCGGAATGCGCGGCCGGTCGAGGCCACGGCCCCGATGCCGTTTGCGGCGGCCGTGCTCCGCCACGCTGTGCCCATCGTGATCGCTGCCGGGCTGGCGATGCTCGTCGCCGGGGCCGGCACGCCGCAGGTCCGCACGTCGGTGGCGATCGACACGCTCTTCACGCCCGAGAGCCGGGTGATCCTCGACTACGCCTGGCTCGAACGCACGATCGGCCCGCTCGTACCGGTGGAAGTCGTGCTGCGGTTCGACGCCGACTCCGCGATCCGGGCGGCCGAACGGCTGGATCTCGTGCGCGAGGTCGGGGAGGCGGTCGCCGACCTGCCCGGCGTGACGGGCATCCTGTCAGCGGCGACGTTCCTGCCCGACCTGCCCGCGGTCGCGGGCGTTCGCGCAGCGGCCCGCAAGGCGGTGGTGGCTCGCAGACTCGAGCAGAGCCTCGCGGGGCTCACCGACATGCGGCTCGTCCGCGACGTCACCGGCGCACAGTTGTGGCGCGTGACGGCCCGCACGTCGGCCCTCGCCGGCCTCGACTATGGCGACATCCTCGCAGCAGTGCGGCGCCGCGTCGATCCGATCATCGCGGCCCACGGGGCCGCCGGCCGCGGCGTCGATGTCGACTACACCGGCGTCATGCCGCTGGTGAACGCGATCCAGAAGACGCTGCTCCACGACCTGTTTTCGAGCTTTCTCTCCGCCTGCGTCGTGATCACCCTCGTGATGATGATCTTCGAACGCAGTCTTCCAGCAGGGCTCGTGGCGATGCTTCCCAACGTGTTTCCCATGATCCTGCTCTTCGGGCTGCTCGGTTGGGCGCGGCTCCCGCTCGACATCGGCAGCGTCATGACCGCTTCGATCGCCCTCGGCATGGCCGTCGACGGCACGTTTCATTTCCTCACGTTCTTTCAGCGCGGGCTCACGGCTGCCAGCGGCAGCGCGGCGGCACCCGGACGCGACGCACGAGTGGCGGCCGTGCACGACGCATTTCAGCATTCGGCCGGGGCCCTCACCCAGAGCGCGGTCGTGTGCGGGCTGGGGATCCTCGTGTTCGCTGCGAGCTCGTTCGCCCCCACGCGCCGCTTCGCCTGGATGCTCGCCCTGCTCGTGACGGCGGCCCTCGCGGGAGACCTCGTGCTGCTGCCAGCCCTGCTCGCCAGCCCCCTGGGCCGGTTCTTCAGGCCGGCATCTCGACCACGGCCTTGATCACGCCGCTCGCGGGGTCGAGCAGCGTGGGGAACACCCGGATCGTGTCGGCAAACGGCAGGTGGTGCGTGATCCAGGGCTGCGTGTCGATGCGGCCGGCCGCGATGAGGTCGATGATCCGTGGAAAATCTCTCGAGAGCGCGTTGCGGCTGGCGAGCAGCGTGAGCTCGCGGCGATGCATCACCGCCGCGTGTGGAAATGCGACCTCCGCCTGCGTGATGCCGACGTACACAAGCCGGCCGCCGAATGCACAAAACGTGAGAGCGTTTGCCATGCTCAGGTTGCTCCCCGTGGCATCGATCACGACATCACACATCCGGGCGTCGGTGAGGCTCGCGATCGCGGCTTCGTCGGCTGCCGTGCCGCTCGCGGCCACCGTGTCGGCGATGCCCATTTTGTCCCGGACGAACGCCAGGCGGCCGGTGGCCATGTCCATCACGATCACGCGGGCCCCCGAGAGCTTCGCAAACTCGATTGCCGAGAGGCCGATCGGCCCCGCGCCGATCACGAGCACCGTCTCGCCCTGCTGGGGTGCGGCCCGATCGACCGCATGGCAGCCGATTGCGAGCGTCTCGACGAGGGCATTTTGCGCGTGTGAGAGCCGCGGTGACGGATGCAGCTTGCGGGCCGGCACCGTAAACAAGCGACGCAGACCACCGTCGCAATGCACGCCGAGCGTCTGGTGGTGCTCGCAGCAGTTCGTGAGGCCACGCTGGCACGCATAACACCGCTGGCAGTTGATGTAGGGCTCGACGCAGCAGCGGTCGCCCGGCCGGACGTGCGTGACGCCCGGCCCCACGGCCGCCACCTCGACGCCCAGTTCGTGCCCGGGAATCCGCGGATAGCTGAAAAAGGGCATCTTGCCGAGGTAGCCGCCGTAGTCGGTGCCACAGATGCCCACGGCATGCACCCGTACGACCGCCTCGCCCGGTCCGGGAGGCGGTGGCTCAGGGATGTCGATGAAACGAAATGTTTTTGGCTGTTCGAGCAGGAGCGCTTGCATCAGACAATCAGATCTCTTTCCAAGTAGGTGTTCCGCCGGCTCGGGGGCGGCAAAAGTCGCCGCTGTGCGGTCCTTCGGATTGTCGCGTGGGCTGCGGCAGCCCAATGCTCCTCGAGCGTTCGCGGACCCCCTCACCTCCAGATTCCAGTCATCGTATTCGATACACACGGCAGGCGGTGTCTGCCCAGATCAGCGATTGCTCGGCGGGAGTGAGCGTCGAAATAAAGTCGTCGATGATTCCAACAACTTCTGCGTACTCGGCAGAGAGCAGGCACACCGGCCAGTCGCTGCCGAACATGAGCCTGCCCGGACCGAAGGCCGCGAGGGCGACGTCGAGAACGGGTGTGAAATCAGCCGGCTTCCACTGCCGCCAGGCGGCCTCCGTGACCAGGCCCGAGAGCTTGCAGCACACGTTGTCGTGCCGGGCAAGCGTCTCGATATCCCGCCGCCAGGCCGCGAGCTCGCCCGCCTTCTGCGGTGACTTGATCGGCGGCTTGGCCAGATGGTCGAGCACGAACGGCTGCTCAGGGACGAGGCCCACGAGCTCGATCGCGGCCGGCAGCTGGTGCGAGTAGAGCAACAGGTCGTACGTGAGCCCGAACTGATGCAGCATGCGCACGCCCTGCACGAACGCGTCTCCCAGCATGAACCGCGGATCGGGCTCGTCTTGGACGACATGCCGCACGCCCACGAATTTTTCATGTCGCGCGAGGGCCACCAGGTCTTCCGCCACCCGTTCGCTCTGGAGGTCCACCCAGCCCACGACGCCGTGGATGAACGGATCTCGGTCAGCGAGCGAGAGCAGCCATCGGCTCTCGTCGAGCGACTGCCGGGCCTGCACGGCCACGCTTCCCACCACGCCCACCGGCCGCGCGACGGCCTCGAGTTCGGCCGACAGAAAGTCACCGGCCAGCCGCTCCATGCCTGTGCCAATCCACGGGTATGCGGCGGCTGAATAGTTCCAAAAATGCTGGTGGGAGTCGATTTTCATGCAATCAGGGGCCGCGCGAACGCGGCCCTAGTTGTTCTCCGGCAGGCCTTCCACGTGGCCGATGTTCTTGACCGGTGCGAAGATCGTCTGCACGTCGTGGAGCAGCTCCTGATCGATCGGCTCGACCGCCCACTCGGCCCACCCTCGGATGTTCGCGGGGTTTGCGCTCCCTGCCACCGTGGTGGCGATGCGGGGATTGGCGATTGCGAACTGGAGGGCGAGTTTCGCCAGTGAACTGCCGCGGGTCCGGCACAGATCGGCCGCCTGCCGGGCCGCCGCCTTCACCGCCTCCGGCTCCTTGAGCCATGCCGGGAGCGGAGCATCGGTGAGCAGCCGCGCGCTGAATGGGCCGGCGCTCATCACGCCGATGCCCTTCGCGTCGAGGAAGGGAATCGTCTCGTCGGCAAACCGTGTGTTCTGCAGCGTGTATTGGTTGTAGTTGAGCACGCAGTCGACCGCTGACTCGTCGCAGATTGCGCGAAATATCTTCTGGGGATATCCGCTGAAGCCGATGAACCGCACCTTGCCTGCCTGCTGGACGCGCCGCAGGGCGGGAAGCGTCTCGTCCACGATCTGCCCGAGTGGCACGAACTCGATGTCGTGGCAGAGGACGATGTCGACGTGGTCGGTGCCGAGCCGGTGAAGCGACACGTCGACGCTCTCGGCCACCCGCTTCGCCGAGAAGTCGAAGTGCGCGAGGTCGTATCGGCCGAGCTTCGTGCACAGAAGATACTCATGCCGTGGTATGGATCGCAGCGCCACGCCGAGCAGCACTTCGCTCATGCCCCGGCCGTAGAACGGGCTCGTGTCGATCAGATGCATGCCGCAGTCGAGCGCGGCCCGGACGCTTGCCAGAGCCTCGTCGAGTGTGATCGAGCGAAACTCCTGGCCGAGGGAGCTCGCGCCAAAGGCGAGGATCGGAACGTCGAGGCCGGTCGTGCCGAGCGGGCGAGTCTGCATCATGTCACCCGAACGTCCGGCAGCCGACGGAGAGCAGCAGATTCGCCCACGGCTGCGTGTCAGCGGTCTGGATCGTGAGCACGTGGTCGTCCGCAGCCACGGCCTGGTAGAAGTCCCACTTCACGATCGGTGCGAGCTCGCAGGGTGAGCGTGCCGCGGCGAGAATCCGTCGATACTCAGCCCACACTGCCGGGTCGCCGGGGGTCGCTGCCGCATACGAATCGCTGCGGTCGACGCCCATGGTGTGCACCTCGTCGATCCGCACCGCGGCCAGAATCGCCTCGAACACCTGAGCCACGGTGGGGACGCCCGGCATGAGCTGGAGCGACACGAGCTCGGCCCGGGGCCCGCGCTTGTTGGCCGCCGGATAGTTGCCGTCGGCGATCAATACCTTCGAGTGATGCCCCGACGTCGCGAGAATCCGCAGGATATCGGGGTGGAGCAGAGGGCCATTGAGCATGGATCAGCCTTTCGTGAACGTGCGACAACTCTCGATGCTCTGCCGCGCGGCAGCGAGCGGCGTCGGGAAGGGAAAGACCTCGGCCGACAGGTAGCCGTGATAACCGATCTGGGCGAGGGCGCCGACGATCGGCTCCACGGTGGTGTGGCCAAACCCGATCGCCTGACGATTGGAATCCGCCCAGTGGATGTGGCCCACGAGATCGCCGCAGGCGATGAGCGCAGCCGGCATGTCCGCCTCTTCGATATTCATGTGAAAGAGATCGCAGAGGAGTTTGACGGTCGTGAGGCCGTGAGCCTTGATACACTCCGCCGCATCAGCCTGGCGATTGAAGAGATTCGTCTCGTAGCGGTTGAGGGGCTCGTAGAGCAACACCTGGCCATGCCGGGCGGCGCGGTCGCCGAGCGCGTGGAGAGCCTCGGCCAAGAGGGGGATCGCCTGCTCCCTGGCCATGGCACCCTCGCCGCGGCCCTGCATCGAACCGACGATCACTGGCGCCCCCAGCTCACCGGCCCGATCGACGAGCTCGCCGATGAACGAGACAGCCTGGGCGCGGACCGTGGATTCGGGATGACACAGATGAAGCTTGTGCTTCACCCACCCAGCGCCACTGCCCACGGCAGCGAGCGTGAGCCCGTGCGCTGCCAGACGTCGCGCAAGGCCGGAACCCTCCAGGCCTGCCGCCGATTCGGGAAAGATCTCCACGCCGTCGAATCCGAGCTCGACGGCGGCGCGACAGCCAGCGTCGAGGCCTTCGTGGAAGACGAATGGCCCCTGGCGGGCTTCAGGCACGAGGCAGACAGTGACCGCGGAGTGCATGGCGTGACAGGCTACGGCTCGAGAAACAGGGGCACGAGGTGCCGCTCGAAGATGTTGTCGGTGACCTGCTTCGCCACGATCGCCCGATTCGCCTCGAGCAGGTCGGTGTACCGGGCCCCATGCGTGGCGGCCACCTTGAACGACACGTGCAAGAGCTGCCGCATGTGCGGATTGAACGCCGGGTTCGCCGGTACGTGCCGGATGGCGGCCGCGAAGCGCTGGCCATCCCAGCCGGCCACCACCGCGGCCGACGGTAGACGGGTGCGGTCGATGTCGATCACCGCTGAATACGGTGCACAGAATTCGTCGACGTGGTCGAGTGCGTAGGAATAGATCTCCTGGGCGAGCGCGAGACCGTCGCCGCCGGCCTCGGCCAGGCCGATCACTTCCTCGAGCCATGTGGTGCCGGCCGTCTTGAGATGGACCCCGGCACCGGTGCGGGCGAGCGTCCGGCGGATCACCGGATAGAGCGAGAACTTGTCGCTTCCGGAATGCACCGACAGCTTGAGTGACTGGGGAAGCCCGTAATGGGCCGCTGCGAACGCACACACGGCGATGTCGTCGGAAAACTCCTGTTCGAACCGGGCCAGATCCCCGACGTAGTCCACTCCCTTGTTGAACCGGCCCGTGAACTTGGGAGCGATCGTCTGCAGCGGGATCTTTTCTTCGGCGAGGATCGCGAGGATTACAAGCAGTTCCGGCGGCGTCTGCGGCTGGTCAGTCTCGTCCATGCTGACCTCGACGACGACGTCGCCCCCACAGGCTCGCTCGATATGCCGCCAGATCGCGCCAGCTTCCCGGCAGGCCAGCAGATAGGTGCCGGCGATCCTGGCCACGGCGTCCTCCGACAAGCGGATCACCTTCGTGATCCCTGGCACGGCCAGCGGCTTCGCCAACTCGGGGTGACGGGCAACGAACGCCTTCACGTCGGCCAGGGGAGCCGCCTGGCCGATCGAATCGGCGACGTCGATCGTGAAAAAATCACTCGACTTGAGAAACCGATCGACCGTCTCGAGGCGGATGTGGTCGGCATCGACGAACCACGGGTGCGGCCACTGTCGGGCCGCCACGGCCCGAACCGCCGCCGCCCGCACGCTCGCGGGCTCACTGCCGATGAACGAATGCTCACGGTTCGACTTGTTCCACACTGGGGCGACGACGACGCCCCGTGCCGCGAGCATTTCAAAGGCGGCGAGTTGCGCCTCGGCCTCGCGGGCGAAACGATCGCCGACCCCGAACGATAGTCTGGGAAGCAGTTTCATGCCGCCAGCATATCCCGCGTAGCGGATGGCTTGGAATGATGATTCTTGACCGTCGCATGACTATTCTTGACCTCAATGACTACGCCGCAGCTCCACCCGTCGGGCCGACCACGCCAGCCTCTGCCGGCATTCGTCTCGCGGCAGGTCGTGACGGCCC